>ERZ808270.28-NODE-28-length-93601-cov-5.256109_pt1 | contig 93601 bp, 83 predicted proteins | sample MGYA00521082_ERZ808270 | MGnify/ENA primary metagenome ERZ808270 (study PRJEB31516, sample SAMN03275594) | gut metagenome | biome: mammalia-associated habitat; material: feces | host: Papio cynocephalus | place: Kenya | collected 2012-07-27 ... | reverse complement strand
GAGGTTAGATGCCCGAAGCTTCTTAAGTGTTTCACATCAATTGAGAACTAACAACCTTAGCGAATATCTATTGTTGCATTTCTTTCGTTAGCCACTATTGAATATGCTAAAATAAAGAACATGGCAAAAAACACCGAAAACAATTTCGATTATTTATGCAATGAGAATCTTTCTTTTTTCACAAGGCAATCTTTAGATCGCGGAGAGCGTTATTTCTATGAAGATAGAGTTCGGCTAACTTACGCTGATTTTGCTAAAGGCGAATTCCACGCGAATGTAGAAGGTTCTTATTCCTACGCCGTTCGGATTGATTTTCAAAAGAATCATATCAAAAAAGCCGTTTGCAATTGCCCTTATTCTGGAGTGGGATATTGTAAGCATATTGCCGCGACTTTGTATGAGATCGATAAGCAAAAAAATAGCGAAAATGGCGAGACGAAAATTTCTTTATTCGAAAAAATAAAGACAATTGGCTTAAAGTCCTATAAGGAGAAATCGATCGTTCTTTATTTGAATGATTGCTATAACGAAGTTAGTTCCGCATTAACGAAGGACGAGATTAAAGAGGAAGAGGTTCCGCATCTCATTGAGCATATCTATGAGATTGCTGGCTACTATTTTTTGGGTGCAAATTCGTTTATTGGCGAAGATGCGATTAAACGCATCTGCGATTTGCATCTTTCTAATGCTTCTTTAATAGATATCTATCATCGTTTGTTTTCGTTTTTTTACGGGGAGACAAAACGTTCATTTTTGCTTGCTTCTATTAAAAATGAATCCTTTAAACCGATTGTCATAGATGAGATTTTAAACGCTATCGAAGAGAGGGATTACTACGATTTTCGTTATCTATTAAGGTATTCTGAAGATAGAGAAACGGTACTTTCTAGTTTTTCTAGTGAGAGCATAAAAAAACTATTGTCGCTTTCGTTTAGCTTTATTTTCTCCCCGGATGAGATTCTAGAAGAAATAAAAAAACGAGAACTATTTGATTTTCTCCCTCTTTTCTTAGGGAATAAAAATGTGGCTTACGATGCCTCTTTTCTTTGTAAAATCGCGAAAATTCTTTCTTCTAGAGGAAAAGAAACGGAAAGCAAACAAGCTTTTCAGAAGATGCTTTTCGCGCGTGGGCTTACCCTAAAAGATTTTTTGGCTTATTATGAATCGTTAAATATAGAAGATAGAGAAAAAAACGCAACTTCATTAGAAAAAGTTGCCGTTTTGCGAGGTTTCGATAAGGCCTATTCTTTTTTGCGGTCCCCGAATGAATCTACGATAAAAAAATTGACTTTAGAGGAATTCCGTTTCCTTTCGCGCGAGGTATTATCTTGTAAAATTCCTTATGAATCCGCTTTAAGAAAGCGAATAGAAAGCGCCTTAGCCAAAAAGAATTTGGATTCTTACACGATTTCTTCGCTATTGGCTGTTTTTGATAGTTATCCTAAGGAAGTAGTGACCCCTTATTTAGAAGATTCGCGTCTATTAACGAGAATAAACGAAATCGAATTCGCTAATTATTTTGCTATTTTAGCGAAAAAAGACGCTTTAGAAAAAGCGGGCTTTCTTGAATGGAGGATCTAATATGTATTTGCGTAATGTTCCTTCTTCTGAGATTAAAAAACTGGAAGCGGTTGTTTCTTCCAATGAGTCTTTATTAGACGTTTATAAAAAGTTTAAGAAAAGCGAATATCAAATCTATTATAAATTCGATGAAGAAAATTCAAAGTTAACTTATTATGCTCTCCATAAACAAAATGGTGAGCCTCGTTTCCTTTCTTTTTCTGTATCGGGCAATAAAGAAATCAGCGATTATTATCCTATTTACGTTAATAATGAACCATTTAGTAAAAGCTTAGCTTTATTTATTTTAGAAGAAGATAACCTCGCTAGCGAAGAAACGCTAAAACGACGCTATGAGAAGGATTATTCTTCTCTTGCTCCGATCGCTACTCTTAACAAAAAGAAAGCTAGTGATTACTTAAAAGCCAAGTCTTCGCTTATCATTTTAAAGAAAGACCTTCTTTCCAGCTATTTTTCACAAAACAAAAAGCGATTAAAGGTTGTATATATCTTCGCTTCTGAAAGAGGGGAACGATACTCTTTGCGGTTATCGGTTGGGACCGAGCGAATGTATTTGGTCAATGATTTGCCTCATTTTTTCTCTTCCATATTCGCTAGTGATACCATTCGCTTAGGAAAAAACGAATTCATTAGCGGGAGCTATGAATTGGAAGAAATTGACCGCGTTGCCTTTTTGTTTTCTAGCACTCGCCTTTCTTATTATTATTTGAATAATACTGGGCAACTTAACGAAGAGGATTTTGTCTCGTTACTTTGCTTATTACAAGGCAAAAGCGTCGAATTAGATGACTCTCGTTATCGTATTGTTGGGCCAGAGGAAGTTTCTCTATCCATTGGAGAAAATGGAAATATTATTGTTTCTCGCCCTGCAACTGATTGCGAAACGGCGCTTTTCGCTAATAAAAATGCAGCGCTCATCGATTCGGAAAAAAGAATCATCACGTTGCTTTCATTTGGTAGCGAAAACGAAGGAAAGCTTTATCAATTCGCTACTTCTAGCAAGAACTTCCCATATGAGCTTTTGGCGGATGAAGTTGGAAAAAACATTGTTCCTCTTCTAAACAAAGAGACTAAAGTCGATGAGAAATTCTTGCAAAACCACAAGAGCGAGATTTCAAGCATTCATTATGCGATTTCTTATTCGGATAATGATACTTTAGAATGCAAAACAACTTACTATTTGGGCTTAAGAGAAATTGAAGAAGAAACATTCTTGAAGACTAACGATATCAATTCGCTTCGTCTTGAGCGTTTTAAAAATGAACTTGCTATGCTTTCTCTCCCCGATAATGGTTTAGTGACCAACCAAAATATCATTTTGTCTTTTTTGCACGCGGATTTAAAGACACTAGGGGATAGCTGCAAACTCTATTTAAGTGATAATCTCGTTAGCGTTACCTCTAAGCCTATCTCGCCCATCCGAATTGAGACAAAAAGCGGCCAGGATTGGTTCTCTTTATCGATGGAAAGCGAATCGTATTCCAAAGAAGAACTTTCCGAGATTTTTCAAGCCTATAAAAAACATAAAAAGTTCGTCCGTTTGCATGGCAATTTTATTGTGCTCGACGATCATTCGGAAGTCGCTTCCCTCGCGAAAGAATTCAATGATGAGGATTTAGGGCAAAAGCTCCCTTTTTATGAAGTATTTAAGTTAAACCGCTCTTCCAATAACGTTTCTTTATCTGATGCTTTGGTTCAACTCATTCATGATATCTCCTCTTATCAAAATGTCTCTTTGTCGCAATTGAGCGAATCTTTGCAAAATACGCTTCGCCCGTATCAAAAAGACGGCGTCCGCTGGTTACTTGCACATGATAAATACCATTTAGGCGGAATTTTGGCTGATGAAATGGGATTAGGGAAGACGCTTGAAACAATCGCTTTCCTATCGTGCAACAAAGAAGAAGAGCCAATCCTTATCGTCTCTCCTAAATCTCTTATTTATAACTGGGAAAGCGAATTCCATCGCTTTGATGCTTCTAGAGACGTTACGACGATTACTGGTAACGCTATTGAGAGAGAAAAAGCGATTTTAAAAATGAAAAATAGCAAAAAATCGGTTTTTATCATTAGCTATGACACTTTAAGGATCGATATCGAAAAAATAGTCGATGTTCAATTTTCTTATTTGTTTTTAGATGAAGCGCAGTTTATCGCGAACGCTTTTGCGAAAAAGAGCAAAGCCGTCAAGCGAATCAAGGCCAATCACCGTTATGTCCTTACTGGCACTCCCATTCAAAATAGTTTATTGGATTTGTGGAGCATTTTCGATTTCCTACTCCCGGGATATTTTCCTTCCTTTAAGGATTTCAAGCTTGAATATGGTGGATTCGAATATGCGGATAAGGACAGTGAACTTCATCTTCGTTACCGTATCGAGCCATTCTTTTTGAAACGCACAAAAAAGGAAGTTTTAAAAGAATTGCCTCCAAAAGAAGAACTCACGATGATCGTGGCTCTAAGCGAAGAACAACGGAAGCTTTATGAGAGCTATTTGCTTAAAACTAGAGAACTATTAAAAGGAACGAAAGAAAGAAAAGAGGTCTCAGAGCTCGATAAAAAAACAAATAAGCTTGTCGTTCTTTCTGCCTTGACTCGCCTAAGAGAAATTTGCGTTGATCCCAGTATGTTTTTAGAATGCGATTTTGAAAGCGAGAAGCTTCTTGCTTTACTTGATTCAATAAGAACCGCGATAGAAAATGGTCACAAAGTAATTGTGTTTTCTAGCTTTGCGAAAGCTCTTTCCCACATTCAATCAATGCTTTCTGAATTCGGAATTGATAGTTATTACATTTACGGGGATATTAGTGCGAAAAAACGGTTAGAAATGGCTAATGCTTTCAATTCCCTTCCTGACACAAAAGTAATGTTAGTTTCCCTAAAAGCAGGAGGGACTGGTCTTAATCTTATTGGCGCTGATATCGTTTATCATCTTGATCCTTGGTGGAATTTGGCCGCTGAAGAGCAAGCGAGCGACCGCGCCCATCGACTTGGCCAAAAACGGAAAGTGACCATTTACAAAATGATTGCCAAAAATACGATTGAAGAAAAAGTGATCGAGCTTCAAAACAAAAAGAAAAATTTGACGTCTATTTTGACTAGTGAAGATGGTAAATCAATCAAGAACCTTACCGATGAAGATATTGCTTATTTATTGAGCTAAAAAAAGAAAACCACCAGGTAAAGGGGGTAATATTCCTAGTGGTCTTCCTAGCCTAATGGCTAATCTCACTATAAAGAAGAAAGAGCTAGCTGTCAAAAGATATGCTCTGGAGATTTTTCCCTTAAGAAATCTACATTTTTCTCCTGTTTAGGAAAACCATTGGTTTTAGGCTATAATCATAAGGAACGTTAGGAGGCAAACCTATGGATAAAGCGATTACGTCGATTGCCTATATGTTTGATGGTTGGGGGATGGGGCTATACATCGCTATCGTGACTTTGATTGCGGGAACTCTTTCTTCCTTGCTTGGAATTGAAAGAGAAGCGAGAGGTCAAGCGGCAGGTTTAAGAACGCACGTTTTATTAAGCGTAGGCTGCACCCTCATGATGGCAATTTCGGTCTGGGCGATTGGTTTAGCGGAAGGGGTAGATATCTCCAATTGGCCCATAGCGCGAGAGAAAATTAATTATGATGCCTCGCGAATTGCGGCTGGAATTATCGCTGGTATCGGCTTTTTAAGCGCAGGAACCATCATTAAAAACGGTCCTTCCGTTAAAGGATTAACGACCGCGGCAACCCTTTGGATTTGCACCGGTATCGGGATGGCGTGCGGAGTTGGTTATATCTTAGAAGCGATTATCACAACCGCGGTGACTTTGTTCTTTTTATACGGATTAAGTTTTATTGAACATTGGCTTTATAAACGTTCACCAAGCGTTCATATCATCGTTGCGAAAAATGTTCCGATCCTTAAAGATATCAACGAAATCGCTTTAGAAAATCAACTTGTCGTCAAAAATATCCGCACCATTAATGTCAAATACAAAAACGAAATTGACGCCTGTGATATTAAAATCTTCTTTGCATTCCATACGCGAAAAGAAAATATTCACGATTTTGTCGATAATTTTTCGAATAATGAAGCAGTTTATAAGATTTATTCTTCTTCGCGGAAACCTCTTCGTTTCCTAAAAAAGAAATAACGCAAATAATTTAGTAGGGGTAGGAGGTTCACTAAAATAATCCCATGAGTAAATATTATTTTTTATGCGAAAGCGATTTAAATAAGGCCAAAGAGCTTCTTCAGAAAGAAGGAACGAGTTTTTCTTATGAAGAGAGAAAAGATCAAAAAGGTCTATCTTTTTTCCTTGTTCCGATTAAGGATGATAAATGCCTTGTTTTAAAAGTGGAGAGCGATTCTCTTCCGAAATCTATCGAAAACGAAAACGGGAAACGAGAACGTTATCTAGAGAAAGTGGAGAAGGCAAAACCGTTATTTTTTAAAGGAAGCCTCTACGCGCTTATTGCAACGTTCCTCATTTTGCTATCGCTAGGAACTGGCTTTTTCGCCGTTGGCTTTGGGATGAAACGTGAAGGAGGGTATTATGCATTTTTAGTTCTTGCTATTGCCTTCCTTGCTATTTCTTTTTACCTAATCCACAAAGGCGCAATCTATTACGAAGAAGGTCGTGAACGGAAAAATAATGCCTTATCTTTATTAAATAAGGATAAAGAGAACGAATAATTCTTTTGATAAAAAATAATTTTTTCAAAAAAGGCTTGATTTTACGCGAATGAAAGCGCTATCATTAGTCATACCTTAAGAGAGGTCTCCTCCTTTGTACCTCCTTAAGCTATCTGATATTCTCGGAGGACCTCCTCGAAACTTCTGAGAAATAACGAGTTTCTCTTAGTATCTCCTTTCCCTAAGAGAGAACCGGAGATCCGTGGAAAAAGAGCAATCTATTTTCCCGGATCTCTTTTCATTTAAGTGATTGGAGACGTTTGATTAGTTTTGCTTATTCTTATCGTCTTTGGTCAAAGATAGATATAAAGCCTTTAGCTCCTCAACGCTAAAAGAATACGTTTTATTGCAGAACTCGCAGGTCGTTTCGATAGGTTTATCTTCTTTGATCATTTCTAGAAGTTCTTTTCTTCCTAGTGTCACTAAGACACGCTCAAAACGCTCCTTGCTACAAGTGCACTTATAACTAACATCGCTAGTTTCCGTGATAAGAATTGGCTCTAATCCCTTTAAAACGGTATCTAGTATTTCTTCTGGACTCTTCCTTTCTTTTAATAAATCGGTCACGGCGGAAATCTTTTTGATATTGGCTTCGAGAGTCGATATTGTCTTTTCGCTTGCGTTAGGAAGGAGCTGCACAAAAAAGCCACCTGCCTCTTTTACGGTATTATCGTGATTCATGAGCACGCCTAAAGCGATTGCGGTAGCGGTTTGCTCACTTTCTAGAAAGTAATGGCTTAGGTCATCGGCGATTTCCCCACTATGAAGAGGGATGGTAGAAATGTAAGGCTCTTTTAAGCGCATATCGCGAATAATGGTTAACGTTCCTTTTCCTAAAGCCCCTCCGACATTCAAATGCCCTTCTTTATTAGGCATCATGATGACGTCTTTTCCTCTAACGTAACCTCTTACGTGGTGATTGGCGTCACTAATGGCGATGATTTCTCCTAATGGCCCATCGCCTTTAAACTGCAGGGTCAATGTTTCTTTGTCTTTTAATGTTTCCCCTAGCATTAAAGCGGCTGACATCGTTCTTCCTAATGCAGCAGTAGCGATTGGCGAGGTATTATGCATCATTCTCGCCTCTTCCACGAGATGCCTAGAAGTAATTGCAAAAGCGCGAACTTCCCCATTTCCCGTATAGGCTCTTACTAAATAATCGTGATAATTTTTCTCTTTTTCCATAGCGCTTATTCTATCATGGGCAAAAATAAATTCTTCTCTCTTCCGCCTAAAAATAGTTCTTTTTCTTCCTCACGCATTCTTCGACTATAATTAGTGCCATGAGCGAACTGATCCATCTTTCTTTAAGCGTCCATGAACTTGTTGACCCTTTATTAAGGAAAGGTGATATCGATAGTAGAATCTATAACGATGAAACAATGGCGCTAGGGAGCAAAATCCACGCTTCGTTCCAGAAAAAGCAGGGGAAAGAGTATTTAAGCGAAGTTCCTTTAAGCGAAACTTTCCTTCGCCCATTAGGAACGATTGCGTTAGAGGGACGAGCGGATGGGATCATTGAAGGGGGAGAATATCCAATCATCGATGAAATCAAAAGCACGGTCGCCCCTTTAGAAGAGTTTTATGAAACACAAAAAGAGTGGCATTACGGGCAAGCTTATTGCTATGCCTTAATGTATGGACACGCTTATAAGAAAGATAAAATGGGAGTCCGCATCACTTATATTTCGCAAATTGATGGGGAAGAATTAAGAAAAGAAAGTGTCCTATCAATCGAAGAATTAGAAGCGAAAGTCTATTCCTATATTGACCAATATCTTTCTTTTTATGAAGGCGTAAAAAAACATGAAGCGGAAGTAAAAGAATCCGCGAAAAAGTTGGTATTCCCTTATTTGACTTTCCGAGCTGGGCAAAGAGAAATGGCTAAATACATCTATTCTATCTGCGTGAATGAGGGCACTTTCTTTTGCGAGGCTCCTACAGGAATTGGCAAAACGATGAGTGCTCTATATCCTGCAATTAAAAGCCTTGCTAACTCAAACAAGACGAAAATTTTCTATCTCACCGCAAAATCAACCGGGCGAGAGAGCGCTTTCGAAGCTCTCTCTTTGCTCAAAAAGAAAGGCCTAGTTTTTCGCGATTCCCTTTTACGCGCGAAAGACAAAATGTGCTTTTCTCCTTCTAAAGCCTGCAATCCCGATGAATGCCCCTTTACGAAAGGTTACTATGAAAAACTAAGAGAAGTCGTTAACGAAGAGCTTTCTACCTCACACCGTTTTACTATTGATTACGTGAAAGAAATCGCTAGAAAGAAGGAGATGTGCCCTTTTGAATTACAGCTCGATTTATCTCTTTATAGCGATATCATCGTCTGCGATTTCAATTACTTTTTCGATCCTTTTGTACACCTAGATCGTTATTTTGGCCCAGAAGCCGATAGTAGTGATTATATCGTTTTAATTGATGAAGCCCATAACCTCGTGGAACGGGCTAACGATATGTATAGTTCCTCTTTGTCTTTATCCCTTTCAAGAAGTGCAAAAAAAGAAATTCCTAGCAAAAAGCTAATTGGATTAAAAAGAAGCATCGGGAAATTCGAAAAATTCTTAAAGGAAGAAAATCAAACCGGGGAAAAGGAATGGATTAGTTATGAGACTTTGCCAAAAGAAGCCAAAAGCGCTTTGAATTCCTTTCTTGATCATCGCAAAGATATCATCAAAGAAAAGCATGTTTCTTTAGGAGAAAACTATAAAGATTTTTCCCGCGAAGCATATCGCTTTTTAAGTTTGCTAGAGGATTATAGCCAAAATTCGCTTCTCTATTTCAAAAAAGGGAGCGACCCTTCCTTATCCCTTCTTTGTCTAGATCCCTCTTCTTACTTAAGGGAGTCTCTAGATAAGGTAAAAAGCAAAGCAATCTTTAGCGCGACTCTTTCTCCGATTGAATTCTATATGGATGAAATTAATGATGAAAAAGCGCCGTATTTGCTTCTCCCTTCGCCATTCCCAAAAGAAAATTTCTCCCTTTTATTAGCCCCAATGGTCTCTACCCGCTATAAGGATAGAGAAAAAACGATGGGCGAAGTGAAGAAGTATTTAGAGGCATTCGTGGACGAGAAAATCGGAAATTACTTCCTTTATTTTCCTAGTTACGAATATTTGCTTAGCATCAAAGATAAGCTTCTTTTTCAGCACGCGGCTGTTTTTGTGCAAGAAAAGAACATGAACGAAGATGAACGCAATATCTTTTTGAGCCAATTCGAGAAAAATCCAACGCATACTTCGGTAGGGCTATTAACTATTGGAGGAGCGTTTAGTGAAGGAGTGGATTTGGTTGGAAACCGTTTAGAAGGAGTAGCGGTCGTCGGAATTGGTTTGCCAACGATTTCTTATGAACGGAACAAAATGAAAGAATTCTTTGATAAAAAAGAAGGCAAAGGATTCGAATACGCTTATATGGACCCTGGCATCAATCGCGTCATGCAAGCGGTGGGGCGACTCATCCGTAGCGAAAGCGATAAAGGAGTGGCTCTCCTCATTGATGAACGATATTTATCTAGCGAATATCATGAAATTTTCGCTAGACGTTACCCAAATTACCATGTTGTGACTTCGCCTATTGAAGTCAAAGAAAAACTCAAAACAATTTATGAAAAACGCAAGGAATAGTCCTTCTATTTTCTCGGTTTTTTGCTCGTTAATATCTATAAAAATACTAGAAATCTAGTATAATAACCCTCGTATTTATGGCTTTTGATATCGCTAAAATTAGAAACTTCTCCGTCATCGCCCATATTGACCATGGGAAAAGTACCTTTTGCGACCGAATTCTTGAGTTAACTGGAGCGGTTGAAAAGCGCGATTTAAAAGCCCAAATGCTCGACAATATGCCCCTCGAGCGGGAACGCGGAATCACCATTAAGCTTAATGCTGTAACGGTTAAATACCATTCTCCTAAATATGGGGATTATATTTTCAATTTGATTGATACCCCAGGGCACGTCGACTTCTCCTATGAAGTTTCACGCAGCTTAGCAGCTTGTGAAGGCGCCTTATTGCTTGTTGATGCGACCCAAGGCGTACAAGCTCAAACCCTCGCGAATGCTTATTTAGCGGTGGATAACGACTTAATGATTATTCCTGTCATCAATAAAATCGATTTGCCTAGTGCGAACGTTGAACTCGCAAAAAAAGAACTTGAAGAAAAAATTGGTATTCCTGCTTCTGACGCGCTTCCTGTGAGCGCAAAAACCGGGGCTGGTGTAGCAGAAGTTTTAGAGAGAATCGTCGAAATGGTTCCCTCGCCTAATGGCGATAATTTCGCGCCTCTTCAAGCGTTAATTTTCGATAGTTACTATGATTCTTATCGCGGCGTCGTTGTCTTAATTCGCGTGAAAAACGGTAGCGTAAAAGTCGGCGATGAGATTTTGCTTATGGCCGCGAATAAAAAATACACGGTTACCGAAGTCGGCATTCGCACCCCAAATGAAGTTTCCGTTGGCGAACTCGATAGTGGGGAAGTTGGCTATTTGACTGCGACGATTAAAGATATCAAAGACGTTGTTCCTGGCGAAACGATCACGAGCGCGTCTAATCCTACCGATAAACCACTTCCTGGATATCGAAAGATGTCTCCGATGGTTTATTGCGGATTGTATCCCGTTTATAGTGACGACTATCCAGAATTAAAAGACGCGCTAGAAAAGCTTTCCCTCAATGATTCTGCGTTAGTGTATGAACCTGAAGCAAGTGAAGCACTTGGGTTTGGTTTCCGCGTTGGCTTTTTGGGGCTTTTGCATATGGATGTTGTCCAAGAACGCTTGGAGCAAGAATATGGGCTAAACCTTATTCTTACGGCACCTAGCGTCAATTATGAGATTTATCTTACCGATGGCTCTCATTTTATGCTCGATAACCCTAGCGCTCTTCCCGATTTAACCAAAATCAAAGAAATCCGTGAACCATTCGTGAACGCTTCAATTATGACGCCAAAGGAGTTTGTCGGAAGCGTCATGCAAATCTGCCAAGAACGGAGGGGTGTTTACGAAGACTTGGTTTATTTCGATGATACGCGCGTTACTGTGAAATATCGCCTTCCGTTAAGTGAAATCATCTATTCCTTCTTCGACACCTTAAAAAGCGCGACGAAAGGCTATGCCTCATTGGACTATGAAATTGGTTCTTACGAGAAAAGCGACCTCGTCAAAATGGATATTTTGCTCAATGGCAAAGTCATTGACGCCTTATCTACGATCGTATATCGGGGAAGTGCCTATGCTCGTAGCTTAAAGATTGTTTCTCGCCTTAAAGACATTATTCCTAGACAGCAATTCGAAGTGCCAGTCCAAGCTTCCATTAATGGAAAAATCATTGCGCGAGCCGATATTAAAGCGGTGCGCAAAGACGTTCTTGCGAAATGCTATGGCGGAGATATCTCAAGAAAAAAGAAACTTCTCGAAAAGCAAAAAGAAGGAAAGAAGCGTATGAAGGCGGTTGGCGCTATCGAAATTCCTCAAGAAGCCTTCATGAGCGTTCTCTCCATTGATGACAAAAAATAGTCTTAAAAACTAGCATTCCATTATTCCTTCGATTATATCTAGATAAATTAACTTATATTAGTAGTTTTTTAGTTATTTTCTTGTAATTTTTTGTGTATTGAAATAAAATGGTTTTATGGCAAATGATCTAGCAAAATATTACACAGACGAAGAATATTTGAGCAAACGTGAACTTCAAAACGCGTTGAAGACTTCTTTGGTGGATGGATATTGGAATGATATCCTCCTTTACCGTAAGCAATTCCAGAAATCTCTTGGGTTCAAAAGCATTAATCGCCGCAGCTTTTATTGCGTGTTGTCTCCTGCGATTTTAGAGAAAGCAAAGCTAGCGGAAGAGAACCTCATTCGCCTAGTTAATCAAATTAAAAAGGCCGAAATCGATAGTGAGAGTCGCGATATGGAAAGAACATTGCTTCTCGCTAATCTTAACGGCATTAATCGTGCTTATGGAAGTGCGACAGATGAATTAACTTTAAAAGCCTTGATCAATGGTACTTATCGTGACTTTGGGGAAGGAAAAGAAAGGCACCTTCAAAATTATTTGTCGACTTTGCGGATGTGCTTAAACGAATCTCCCGAGCGGCCGGATGAAAATTTTCTCGCTAAAATCTATGCTTCCTTGCTCAATGAGGGCGATGATTTAACGAAATGGTATCGGGAAGGGGATTTTGATAATCGCATTTCCAAAAACTCGATTTACACCGATGCCGATTATCCTTATGCCCCTGCTTCTACGATTGATACCCTTATGGAAGGATTTTATCCCTTCCTTCAATCGGATTTCCCGCCTCTTATCAAGGCGATTACGAGCTTATTCTTCTTTATTTACGTCAAACCATTCGATTCGAAAAACGAAGAAATCGCGACTTTATTCGCGCTAGATATCCTCGCTTACGATGACGGATTAGGAAAAGAAGCATTTTATCTTCCTTTAAGCCAAGTCCTTATCGTTGAGCCAGTCTTGGAGGACAATTACTTCATTGGTGCCCAACGCGCTGGCGATCTTACTTATTATTTGATGCGTTCCATCAATACGCTTAATACCATTTCTTCTTCTTTAAAGACTGCGCTAGACGCGATTCGCCTAGAGCGTTTTGAAAAAGAAGAAAAAACGCTTTCTCAGTTTGAAGAATCCTTGACGCAAAATAAAAAGGAGAGAGAAGAAGAAAGCGAAACTCCTGCCGTTATCGAAGAAAAAGAGGAAGAAAATGAACCATTAGAGGATTTGCTTCCTATTAAAGAAGAACAAAAGGTTTCCTCGATTTCAAATGATGAACCTAAGGAAGAAATAGTTAAGCCTATTAGTAAAGAAAAGAAGATATTACCTACCATCACTAAAGATGAGATGCGGCGCGCTAATGGGGAAGAGGTGGTTGCCATCCGCAAAAAAGAATCGCCTTTATCGGATAAAGAAATCAAAGAATACATTCGCTATTTGCTTGAAAGCAATTACTCTTTGAATAAAAGCCAAGCCGCTTTCTTAGCCAATCACTGCATCGTTGGCCATTATTATTCCATCCAACAATACAAAAAATTTGCGCATTGCGCCTACGAAACCGCAAGAACATCTATGGAAAAACTCGTGACTGAGGGTTACTATAAGAAACTGCAAGTGAAGAATAAGTTTGTTTATACGCCAGTGAAACAAGATGAGAATCACTAAAGGAGAATGAATTATGTTTGTCTATGACTTTTTGACCGAAAACCCTTGGCTATTGATTTTGATTTTATTGCTCGTTTTTGGTGCGATTGTCGTCGCGGTTATTTTGATTCGCCGCTATTCGCCGCATTTTAAAACGATTGAAAAGCCAAAAACAGACGAAGAAATCGCCAAAGAAGAAGTCGAGCGTCTTACCGTTCCAATGGACGAGGAAAACAAAAATTTGGAAGAGGTAAAGAAAGAAGCCCGCGAAATCGTCAAAGAAAAACCATTGAATTCCGAAGCTGCAGATTATGAATCTCACCGTGTCACGGTTGAAGCGGATGAAGATTTTCAGCGCCAAATGGAAGAATATGCGAAAAATCACCCCGAAGAAGAAGCGATTTCTTCCCGCGATTTGTCTCTTCCTAAGGACGACAAAAAATAATGTCATCGCTATACGTCCATATCCCGTTTTGCAAATCCATTTGCGCCTATTGCGATTTTCCAAAAGTCACGCTCAATGAGGAATGGGCGTTTTCTTATTTATCGGCCCTCTTTTTAGAACTCGAGCCTTTTTCTTCTTTAACTTACGATACGATTTATGTTGGGGGAGGGACGCCAACTTCTTTACCGATAAAAGCCTTTGACCGTTTGCTAAATAAGCTCTCTCATTTTCGCAAAGAAAATACCGAATTCAGCATCGAGGCCAATCCTGACTCCTTAAGCGATGAAAAGTTGGATTTATGCCTTAAATATGGCGTCAATCGTATTTCAATCGGAATGGAAAGCAGTATCTCTCGCTTATTGTCTACTATGAAACGCACGCATTCTTATCGCGATGTCGTTGATGCGGTAAATCGCGCTAAAGACCATAAAATCAATAACATAAATGTGGATTTAATTTATGGACTCCCGAATGAAACCGAGGAAGAACTTAAAGAAGATATTCATAACCTCATTGCTTTAAATGTCCCTCATTATAGCGCCTACAGTTTAACGATTTCTCCTGGAACCTTATTTTACCTAAAAGGTTATAAAGAAGCGGATCAAGAAATCGCGGCAAAGGAGTACGAACTGATTCTTTCTTCCTTACGGGAAAAAGGCTATGACCGTTATGAAGTGAGCAATTTCGCTTTAAAAGGCTACGAGTGTAAGCACAATTTGACTTATTGGAAAGATGAACATTATGACGCGGTTGGCTTAGGGGCAAGTGGCTATGTGGATGACGTTCGTTACACCAACACGAAAAATTTTAGCAAATACTTAAAGGGGCAATTTCGCGCGAGCGAAGAAAAAGTTCTTCCTAAGGACGACTTAGAATATTATTTTTTGACCAATTTGCGGTTAGAAGAAGGTTTTTCCTTAGATGATTTTGAGACTCATTTTGGTTTCTCTTTCTTTTCTCATTATGAAAAAGAATTCGCTGATTTAGTAAAAAAAGGTTTACTTACTTTAAAAGAAAATCGGATTAAACCAACGGACCAAGGAATTCTTTTACTCGATAGAATCTTGCTAACGTTGTTTCCTTGATTTGTTTTATTCTGATCCAAACTCATGGAGGGATATTAGAAAGATATTATCAATATAAGGCTAGTCGCTAAACGATGGCTGCCTGGCCTTTTTATGATAAAAAAGCACGGCAAAGAGAAAATAAACCATTGGATTTTCATTTTTTAGCACTATAAGGTTGACAGTGCTAAAACCGCACCTATAATGTTGCTTAGCACCCAAAAGGTGCGATTGCTAATCGAAAGGAGAAACGAAATGACTAGACGTGATGAAATACTCAAACTAATCGTGGAATGCTTCATTCGAACGGCTGAGCCTGTTGGCTCGAAGACGCTTCTAGAGACATATCATCTTGATTGTTCAAGCGCGACCATCCGCAATGAGATGAACGCCCTTGAAAAAGATGGAATGCTCGAGAAGACCCACATTTCCAGTGGAAGAATCCCTTCGAAAAAAGGTTACGAGTATTACGTGAGCAATCTTCGTGACACGACCGTTGATGATCATATTAAATATGCCCTCAGCAACGTGCTAAGCGAGAAAACCAAGTCCATTGAAGAGGTTATGAAAGAGAGTTGCGAAATTCTCTCCCATATGACGAATTTGGCTTCGGTGGTCCTCGGTCCAACAAGTAATGAAGAATCGCTAGCCTCGGTGCAGCTTATCCCTCTATCGAGCAATAGCGCGACAGCGGTGTTCGTAACGGATAAAGGTTACGTCGAAAACAAAACCTTCATTGTGGAGGATTCTCTCTCGATTTCGGAAGTACAAAAGATGGTCAAGGATTTAAATGACCGTCTAGTCGGAACTCCAATCAGCGAGATTGTCCCGAAAATGGAGGCGATGAAACCCGCTCTCAAAGACTATTACGTAGGGGAGAAAGCAGTCTATGAAGCGCTTCTAGGTGCTTTCGTGAAATTCACGGGGGAACGGATCCAGCTTTATGGAAAAGATGCCTTGTTCAACCAGCCTGAGTTTGCTAGTAATGCCGAAAAGCTACGTAAGCTCCTTGAGTTTCTCGAGGACCCGAAAGCCTTCCGCGCAGCAGTAACAGGCGGGAAGAATATCGAAAGTGGCGTGAAGGTCCATATTGGCAAAGAAGATGGAATCGGGGATGTTGCGGTTGTTAGTTGCGGCTTAAATCTCCCTGGCAATCCTTCTCTTACGGTCCTTGGACCAACCCGAATGGATTACGAAAAAGTCATGACGACGCTCAAATACTTCGCGGACGCCATTGATGATTACTTCATGCCGAATAAGAAAGGAGAGACGCCATGTCCGAAGAAAAAGACAAAAAGCGAGACGAAGAAGAATTCGCCGACCACAAAGAAGAAGTGAAAGGAGAAAAAGACGAACTGACACTTCTAAAAGAAAATCTTTCTAAGGAAAAAGAAGAAAGCCAAAAGTGGAAGAACGAATATTATAGGGCTTATGCCGACTTAGCCAATTTGCGAAAAGACTTGGAGAAAGATCATGCGGAAGCCATTAAGTATCGCGCAGAAGGATTCCTAGATGAAATCATTCCCGTGCTTGATAACTTCTATATCGCTCTTGGTGCGAAAGCCAATAGCGAAGAGGCAAAGAATTACCAAACCGGATTCAGCTATATCTATAACCAACTCGTCAACGCTCTCGTCAATGAAGGCGTTAAAGAGGCGGCGGTTAAAGTCGGTGACGAGTTCGATCCGATGTTCATGCATGCGATCGATACCGTCGAAACTGAAGATGAACCCAATAAAGTAGCGGCCATTCACCAAAAAGGTTACTACTTAAAGGATAGGCTTATCCGCCCAGCCATGGTAAGCGTTACCAAAAAGGCGGAAAAGAAAGACGAAAAAGAAGAAAAGAAAGAGGCTAATAAAGCCTAAGGAGGAAATTATTATGGCAAAGGAAATTATCGTAGGTATTGACTTAGGAACAACCAATAGCGTTATTAGTTATGTTCAAGGGGATGGAAAAGTCAAAGTCATCCCAAACCCAGAAGGAACCAATACGACCCCTTCCGTCGTTGCTTTTAAAGGAAGCGGTGAAGAAATCGTCGGTAATGCTGCAAAGCGTCAAATGATTACTAACCCCGACACCGTTAGAAGCGCAAAACGTAAGATGGGATCTTCTTATAAATTCCATATTGGCTGCATTAATAAGGATTTCACTCCTCAAGAAATCAGCGCGAAAGTGCTTGCTTATATGAAAGCCTATGCTGAGAAATCCATCGGACAAGAAGTCAAGAAAGCCGTTATTACGGTTCCTGCTTACTTTAATGATGCTCAGCGTCAAGCGACCAAAGATGCCGGAACGATTGCAGGGCTCGATGTCGTTCGTATTATTAACGAACCAACCGCTTCTTGCTTAGCGTACGGTCTAGATAATAACAAGAGTGAAAAAGTGCTTGTCTTTGATTTAGGCGGCGGCACCTTCGATGTCTCAATTCTAGATATCGGTGATGGCACCTTCCAAGTTTTATCCACAAGCGGCGATACCGAACTCGGCGGCGATGACTGGGATAAAGCCGTTGCTGATTGGATTCACGCCCAAATTCAAATTGAATCTGGCGTCGATCTAAACGACAAGATGGCACAACAGCGTTTCCTCGATGCGGCTGAAAAAGCCAAGATCGAACTCTCTAGCTCACTTGAAACCACAATTTCTCTTCCATTCATTGGCATGGGGAAGAATGGCCCTATTAGCTACGAAGGCAAACTCACGAGAGCTAAATTCCAAGATTTAACCCGCAATTTGCTTGAGCGCTGCAAAGGGCCAATGGAGAAAGCCTTAAAAGATGCTGGCCTCACTTATAGCGATTTAGGCGATGTCCTTCTTATTGGTGGATCCATCCGTATGCCAGCGGTTCAAGAAATGGTCGAAAAAGTTACTGGCCATAAGCCAAATATGAGTGTTAACCCAGATGAAGCTGTCTCAATTGGCGCAGCCATTCAAGGCGGTGTTATCGCAGGAGACGTTAAGGATGTTGTCCTTCTAGACGTTACTCCGCTTACCTTGGGCATCGAAACCCTCGGCGGCGTTATGACTCCTCTCATTCCAAGAAACACTACGATTCCAACCACGAAGAGCCAAATCTTCTCTACTGCTGAAGACAATCAACCAGCAGTCGACATCATGGTTTATCAAGGCGAACGTCCAATGGCTCATGATAATAAGCTACTTGGGCACTTCCAACTCTCCGGCATCAAACCAGCACGTCGCGGCCAACCTCGTATTGAAGTCACCTTCAATATCGATGTTAACGGCATCGTGAAAGTGAGCGCGAAGGATCTTGATACCAATCAAGCTAGCGATATCACCATTAGCGGAAGCAATGGCTTATCCAAAGAAGATATTGACCGTATGATTCACGAAGCGGAAGAGAATAAAGCCGCGGATGAGAAACGCAAAGGCGACATTGAGGTGAAAAACAAAGCCCAAAGCTATGTTGATCAAATCAATCAAACCTTAGTCGATAGTGGCGACAAGATGAGTGCCGAACAAAAAGAGCAACTCACCAAGCTCCGTGATGAAGCGCAAGGCGCTATCCAAGCTAACGATATCGATAAACTTCGTGAGATTGTTGGTCATCTTGAAGACGCCGCTGCTCAAGCTTATTCTCAAGCTAATGGCACTAATGCAAGTGACGCTACTAACGCTTCTAGCGAGAAAAAAGAAGGTAGTGAAGGACCAGACGACGTTGTCGACGCTGACTTCACTGACAAAAAAGCTTAATCGTAGCTTCGAATCGATTTGATTCTGGCGCTTCCCAATAGGAGGCGCCTTAATTCCTTTTGAAAGGAGGGTCTTATGGCTAGTCAAAAACGCGATTATTATGAGGTCTTGGGCGTGAGCAAAAACGCCACAAAAGACGAAATCAAAAGCGCATATCGTAAATTAGCAAAACAATATCACCCTGATTTAAACCATTCTCCAGACGCCCCAGAGAAATTCAAAGAAGTACAAGAAGCTTATGACGTTCTTTATGACGACAATAAACGTAAACAGTACGATCAATTTGGTTTCGCTGCTTTCGAGCAAGGATCTTCTATGGGTGGAGCGGGCAACCCCTTCTCTAGTGAAGGATTCTCGTCTCAAGGGTTTGGCGACGTTGATTTGAATGATATCTTCCAAAGCTTTTTTGGGGGAGGGGCATCTTCTAGAGGCCGCACAAGTAGCGGTCCTAGGAAGGGGGACGACGCTCTTTACCGGATCAAAATTTCTTTCATGGATGCGGTTAACGGCCGCAAAGTCACAATTCCTGTCACTTACGATGAGCCTTGTGAGCACTGCCATGGGACAGGCGCTGAATCTCCAGACGATTTTGTAACTTGTCCAGATTGCGGAGGAAGTGGCGTTATTAGAACACGCCAACAAACCTTATTTGGCATTATGGAAGGTCAATCTAGCTGCCCACGCTGCCATGGCACAGGAAAAATCATCAAGAACAAGTGCCATCTTTGTAATGGCGCTGGCTATACTCGCATTCATCGCGATTTAGAAGTCAATATTCCTTCTGGTATCAATAACGGGCAACAAATTCGCGTTGCTGGAAAAGGTGGACGTGGCATAAATGGTGGACCAAGTGGCGATTTGTATGTTGAAGTCCAAATTAAGCCAGACGATAAATTCACCCGCGACGGGAATGACGTGCATCTTAATTTAGAATTAAGTTTTGTTGATTGCGCGCTTGGCGCGAAGGTGGACGTTGATACGGTTTATAGTCCAGTAACGGTCACGATTCCTGCTGGGACCGAGCCTGATGATATTTTGAAGCTCCGCGGTCGTGGCATTAAAGATTTAAGAACCGGTAAACCTGGCGACCAATATCTCCATATCAAAGTGAAGACACCAAAAGACTTGACCGATACCCAAAAAGAACTCCTGAAGCAATTCCAAGCGGAAGAAAATAATAAGAAAAAAGGGTTTAAGTGGAATCCGTTCAAAAAATCTTAAATCGTGAGGAGACTACTCTTAGAGAAATCTAGGAGTGGTCTTTTTCTTATTTCATCCGTTAATGATATAATTCCCCGCATGAAATTGTTTTTCATTGATATTGATAACACTTTGCTTAACTTTGACGCTTTTACCGAACAAGCTTTAAAAAATGGCTTTCAGTATTTCTCTTTGCCTTCATTTGATAAGAAAATGATTGATGTTTTTCATAAAGAAAATGGCATTTTATGGGCGAAATTAGAAAAAGGGGAGCTGAGTTTTGAAATGATAAAAAAGATTCGATTTCAACGATTTTTTGACGCTTTAGGTATTTCTTTTCCTGGAGAAGAATTTGAAACTTATTATCGAAAGGAGTTAAACGAAAGTGCGATTATTGAAAATCACGCGAAGGAAATGCTAGATTATTTAAGCAAAAAATATCTTTTAGCCGCCGCGAGCAACGGTCCCTATGAGCAGCAAATGCATCGACTTTCTTTAGCCAAGCTGGATCACTATTTTTCCTATTTCTTTATTTCTGAAAAGATCGGATATTCTAAACCTTCCGTTTCTTTCTTTAAGAAAGCTTATGAAGAGATAAATTTAGGTCGAGCAAATAAAATATTGCCAAAGGATAGCTGTATCATCGGGGATTCTTTATCGAGTGATATGCAAGGCGGGATTAATTATCGATTAAAGACTTGCTTTTATAACAAAAAGGATATTTCGGAGATTAATCTTCCTATCGATTACGTGGTGAAAGACTTAATAGAAGTCATTTCTCTTTTTTAGGGTAACTCTCCCTTGTTTCAAATCTCTTTTTCTTCCTTTTTTCGAGAGGAAATTCTTTGGTTTGAAAATATATTTTCAAAGGGTATTGAATAATTTTCGTATTATTTTTTCGTTTTTCTTTTCTCAAGTAGAGGAGAGTCGGCTATACTATCTAAGTATGCCAAAATGTAAGTATTGTCACCGAAATATTTCTTCCTTTGACACCGATATATGTCCTTATTGCGGAGAAAAAAATCCGATTGAAGAGAATTATAAAACAAAAGATATCACGCAGTTCGTCGATCCGATTAAAGGGGATTATGAGCTTTATAAAAGCAAATCCAAGAAGAAAACTGTTATTCTAATGGCGACATTAGGAATGTTTGGAGCTCCTTATTTTTATCTTGGGAATTATAAGAAAGGTGTCCTTATCTTAATGGTTTCTATCGCTCTGATTTTAGGTGTAGGATTTCTTCTTTTCTATACTTGTTTAAATAACGTGTTCGCGTTTTTGATTCCTTTCTTTTGCTTATTATTCATTTTCGCGATTGCTGCGATTTTCTTAAATAAAGACGATACGTTAAAAGATTCTAATGGGGAGTTTCTCCGCTGATGAATCGCTTTTTTGCCGATTGGATTGATGGAAAACCATTTTTAAACGAAGATTCTCTTTTTCATCTCCGTTATGTTTTAAGGGCTAGAATCGGAGAAAAGATTGAAATCGTTACTAACGAGAAACTATATCGAGCCTCGATTCGCTCCCTTGATCCTTTTGAAGTCGATTTATTAGAAGAAGTCGATGAAAAGCGTGAGACCGGTATTGATGTTTATTTAGGTTTTTCTTTATTAAAAGGCGGTCACGATGAACTTGTGATCCAGAAAGGAACAGAGCTTGGCGTTAAAGAATTCTTCCCTTTTTATAGCGAACGCACGATTGTTTTATTAAAAGATGAGAAAGAGAAGCAAAAACGCTTGGACCGTTTTCAAAAAATCGCTTTTGGGGCATGCGAACAAAGTAAACGCATTAATGCGGTTAGCGTTCATCCTATCGTTTCTTTTTCTTCTTTGCTTTCTACGCCTAGCGATCATCGCTACATTGCCTATGAAGCAGAAGCGGGGAATAGCGATTCTTTATGGAAAGAATTACCAAAAATTAAAAAGGGAGAATCTATTTTTATCTTAGTTGGACCAGAAGGCGGATTTAGCGAAAAAGAAGCAAAAGAAGCCATCGCTAGTGGTTTTAAGGCAATTTCTTTAGGGCGAAGAATTCTTCGAGCGGAAACCGCAAGTATTGCAGCAAGCAGTCTATTAAGCGCTTATGGAGATGAATTATGAGCGTTTCTTTTTATGATTTTTTGGCCTCAAAGCAAGCACAAAATCGTTTCTTCAAAAGCGATGAAATGACTTTTTTTCTTTCTAATCGCGTTGTGTTGACTCCCTTTGAAAGCATGAGCAAATTTTTAAAAGCGAGCGATCCATTTCAAATTGTGCGGGCGAATATTTTAATTCGCGGTTTATTAAACAAAAAAACGATTGAAAAACTTTATCACGAAAAAAGTAAGAAAAAGAAAAGCGATTCTTCTTTGAGCTTAGAGGAATTTATGGCGTTAGGGATGAGCGATCTTCCTTATTTAAATTATCAAAACGAAAAGATTTATATTCCTTCTTTCTCTTCGACATTAAATCGCATTTATAGTCGCGATTTCACAAAGCTTGGCAAAGAGCCTTATGAAAATTTGTTCTCGACTTTTGAACCGCTTCTTATTGACGCGTTTGATTATTATGGGAACGCCCTTTATGATTCTTATTTCACGAAGCTAGTCAAAATCTCGGAGCAAGGGAATGTCATTACCTGTTTTGATTATGACGCGGATGTCCTTTATTTTATTAATGACCAAGGACGTTTAGACGCTAAGCTTGCTTTATTTGATAAATACTTAGAAAAAGTAAATAAAACGCATATGATTTCCCGCTTATTAAACGTCTCAGAGGCCTATTTTAATCGCGATAAAGAAGGACTTATTACTGCCTTACTCGAAAACGGCTTTATTTCGCTTCGTTTTATTTCCGAATACTGCAAAAAGGAGGGGAAACGATGAAATTCTTTCTTTTTTCTTTAGGTTGCAAAGTTAATGGATATGAAACCAATGCCTTACGTGAACAATTTTTAACAAACGGGTTTACGGAAACTCTTTCTTATTCGGAGGCGGATATCGTCGTGATTAATACGTGCGGGGTTACCCATGTCGCTGATCAAAAATCACGGCAGCATATTCGTAAATTTCGACGTTTATGCCCAAACGCAATCCTATCGGTTATGGGCTGCTATAGCGAAATCCATGCGGAAGAAGTAGTAGACATGGGTGCCGATATTGTCGTAGGGACGAGTAAAAGAAATGAAATTATCCCTTACGCGCTCGCAATCAAGAATAAAGACAGAAAAGCGCCGATTATCGACGTTAAGAAAAGCGTTCGCCATGAAAAGTACGAAGAGATGGGGCAAATCGCTCTTTCTAACCAAGCGAGAGCCTATCTAAAGATTCAAGACGGATGCGACAATTTTTGCTCCTATTGCCTTATTCCTCTATTAAGGGGGAATAGTCGTAGTCGCAATAAAGAAAGCATTTTATTCGAAACGAAAAATCTCGTGCTTCAAGGCTATAAAGAAATCGTATTGACGGGAATTCATATTGGGAAATACGGCTTGGATTTTCCAAATGAACCTTATTCCTTATCGAATTTAGTAGAAGATATTTTGCTGGCTTCTCCTTCTTTGTATCGCCTTCGACTTGGAAGTTTAGAAAGCAAAGAAATCGATGATGATTTCATCGCCTTGCTTTCTAAATATCCTGCCATTGCAAATCACATCCATATCCCGCTTCAAAGCGGAAGTTCTTCCGTCTTAGCAAGAATGCATCGTCCTTATGATACGGAAGCTTTTTTAAAAACGATTTCCAAAGTGAGAGAGGTTCGTCCCGATATTGCGATTACGACGGATATCATTGTTGGTTTTCCAAGCGAAAGTGAAGAAGAATGGAATGAGACAATTGCTTTTGTAAAGAAAGCCAATTTTTCTCAGATTCATGTTTTTCCGTTTAGCCCTAGAAAAGGGACTTTGGCCGCTTCAATGGATCACCAAATTGAACCGATCGTTAAAGAAAAGCGGGTTCATGAACTCCTTTCGTTAGCCAAAGAATTAAAAGAGAATTATGAGAAGCGTTTCCTTTTTCAAGAAATGGAAGTGCTTTTTGAAGAATATAAAGACGGATTCGCTTTTGGACATACAAGCAATTATTTGCATATCAAAATTCCTTGTTCCCATTCTTTACACGGAGAAATTTTGAAAGTGAAAATCGAAAAAGAAAATCTTGTAGATTAAAATCCGAAAATTCAAATATTGAAAGACAACAATCGAATAAAAATAGATTTTATTTTGACATTGTCTAAATAAATATTGATTCTATTTTGCAAGAGAATATAATCTTCCCGAACAAAAAAAGAGGAATATTAAAATGGCAGTACCACAAAGAAGAACTTCAAAAACTAGAAAAAGATTAAGAAGAGGACATTTCAAACTCGAGATTACTGGCAAGACCGTTTGCTCCCATTGCGGCGCACTCATCGATTGCCACACCGTTTGTCCAGAATGCGGATATTATAAAGGCAAAGAAATCGTTCATCATAAAGAAGCTAGCGAAGGCACGAAATAAGTTTAGCGGACAAAAGTCCGCTTTTCTTTTTCGTGATAACGAACTAGCAATCATGTACAATCATTTCGGGAGCGAATTTATGGAACTTAATAAATTTTTCGATCATACCAATTTAAATGCCTATGCTTCATTTGCGGACATCACGAAACTTTGTCTTGAGGCTAAAAAATATAATTTTATGAGCGTTTGCGTCAATCCTTTCTACGTGAAAGTCGCCAAAAGGCTTTTAGCGGGATCTGACGTGAAGGTTTGCACGGTTGTTGGCTTCCCATTAGGTGCTAGCAATCCTCAAGCGATTGCTTTTGAAGCGAGAAGAGCCGTAAAAGACGGTGCTGATGAAGTCGATATGGTTCAAAACATTTCGATGGCCAAAGAGCACGACTATGACTTCAATGAAAAAGAAGTAAGAATGGTGAAAGAAGCGGTTGGCGATAAGACATTAAAGGTCATTTTGGAGAACTGCTATTTGACTAAAGAAGAAATTGTCGAAAGCGCAAAAGCCGCTGCTAGAGGTGGCGCGGATTTTGTGAAAACATCGACTGGGTTTGGAAAAGGTGGCGCGACAGTAGAAGACGTCAAATTAATGAAAGAAGCGGTCGGCCCTCATGTTGGCGTTAAGGCAGCGGGTGGCATTCACACCAAAAAAGATGCTCTTGCTTTAATTGAAGCAGGCGCGAATCGAATTGGTTGCAGCCATAGTGTCGAAATCATGGAAGAGAAATAAGCATGAAAGTCCTCCTTTACTATCAGGACTATGAAAAAATCGGCACAAGTGGCATTGGGCGTGCCCAAAAGCACCAAAGCGAGGCTTTGCGGCGCGTAGGAGTCGATTTTACTTATGACCCGAAAGATAATTATGATATCGCCCATATCAATACGCTTTGGAATAAAAGCGAACGCGTATTGAAAGAAGCGAGAAAAAGGGGCGTGCCGGTGATTGTGCATGGGCATAGCACCCACGAGGATTGGCGGGATTCTTTTTGCTTTTGGCGGGTTCTTGAGCCGTATGTTGATCATCAAATTGATAAAATGTATGGCGCGGCCGATTTAGTGATTACTCCAACTGAATATTCGAAGAGATGTATCGATTCTTATGGCTTAGGTACGAAAGTTATCGCGATTTCTAATGGAATCGATGTTAAAGATTACGAAGCTGATCCAACGATGGAAAAGCGTTTCAAAGAGAAATTTCATCTCAAAGACGGCGAAAAGTTCGTTATGGGGGTAGGATTTCCTTTCATTCGCAAAGGCATCGACACTTTTTTTGAAGTCGCTAGAAACTTTCCCGATATCAAATTCATTTGGTTTGGGCATCTTCCTTGGATCGCACAATCGATGAAGATTCATCATGTTCTTTCTAAAAAGCCTGCTAATGTCATTTTGCCTGGCTATATTGAAGGAGCGTTGATTCACGCTTCTTATCGCTTAGCGAGTGCGATGCTATTCCCTTCTCGAGAAGAAACCGAAGGGATAGTCACTTTAGAAGCTTTAGCGAGTGGGACGCCTTTATTAATTCGCGATATCCCTGTTTATGATCCTTGGCTCATTGATGGAGTGAATTGCCACAAAGCGAAAGATACTTCTGATTTTGTGAAAAAATTGTCTTATCTACTCGAAAAAGGCGATGACCCTTCAATATTACGTGCAGGATTTGAAGTAGCGCAAGCCCGAAACCTAAGCGATATCGGGGAGCGTCTTAAAGAAGCGTATTCTTCTCTTTTAACGAAAAAGCAGTAAGTGGAGGTAACGCGCGCTTTACTATGTCTTCATAAGGTCTTCCTTTTAAAGAAAGGGGACCTTGTTTTTTCAAAATGGAGAATTCTTGTTTTAACATTGTTTTCGCATTTGGATTACCCCATTTTTTATCGAGACTCGCATCGAATAGGAACGATAATTTCGCTCTCCATAATTTGGAATCAAAAACGTAAAGCAAATCCTTTCTATCCATGTATTCGAGGTATTTTTTCATCGAAGCAAAAACCGCAAGATGGCGTAAAGTGCGGTCAGTCCGTTTTTGGGAGGTCGCACTATCTTCAACGCCTTTTCGGTAATAATAATAGGAATCTTTGGACATATAAATGCTTGAAGCGTGCGTTAATAAAGAGAATGTTAAAGCGACGTCTTCGAACATGTCATGGTAATCGTAAAAAGAAAGAAGTGGCGATAAAAATAATTCCCGCTTAAAAACCTTTGTCCATAAAAATCCGCGCATTTCCATATCGAGGAAGAATAGAGATATCCCTTCTATTCCGTTTTCTACCCTATTCTTTTTCGTTCGGAACGGATAAGGCGTTATTTTATCTTTTTCATTCACGATCGAAAAAGAATAATTCGCGACATCTACGTTTTCTTTTTCCATGGTCAAAATAGCCATATCAACGGCATTAGGGGATAAATAATCATCCGCATCAAGGAAGGTGATATATTTCCCTTTAGAAGAAGAGATGGCGTGCATTCTAGATTTTGCTTGTCCTAATCGTTCTTTCTCAAATAGCGCCACAACTCGAGAGTCTTTTTCTTGGTAGGAGCGGACGATTTCTTCACTATGATCAGTAGAGGGATCAACACTAATAACCACTTCGTAGGGGAAACTCGTTTTTTGATTTAAGGCGCTTACTAAACACTCTTCTAGATAACGTTCGCTATTATAAACAGGTATAATAATGGATAATATGGGTGATGGCATTGCTATAGTTTAGCAATTAAAGTGAAATAAAACGATGATAATTGCTTGTTTTTCTTTTTTATCAAGGTAAAATAGCACTCGTTAGAAAGACGAGGTGATTGTTCATGGCAGTTAAAACTGTAATTCGCGAAGGTGAATCTCTAGATGATGCGCTCCGTCGTTTCAAACGCAGCGTTAACAAAAGCGGCATCTTGATGGAAAGCCGCAAACGTGAATTCTATTTAAAAACCGGTCTCCGTCGCAAGATGAAGAGCGAAATGGCACGTCGCAAGAAATATTAAATCTATTGGCTCCCGTTTCTGGGGGCCTTTCTTTTTTGTGCGCAAACTACAAAAGTGAAAATATTTTGGTAAAAGTTCCATTTTTCTGACTATAGAAGAGTGATGGAACATTTTGTTTATCAAATTAGTGAGGACGCTTGCGCCTTAGCGTGCTTCCAGATGATTCTCATGAATGAAACGGGGAAGAAAGATTATCGTTTCGCTCGCTTAGAAAATCATCCACCTCATTCCTTGGAAGATTTAGAAAAAGGCGCAAGGCGGTATGGCTGCACGCTGTCTTTTTATGAAGCTGAGAGAAAGGAGATTGATTACCCATGGAACAAAAAACAGGGATTCTTGGCGATTAAAAATGACAAAAAAGACGGTCACATGGTTTATGTAAAGAAAATCACGAAAAGGAACGTCATTTATCTTGATCCGGCAATCGGAAAACTAAAATGCTCGCGAAAAGAATTTGAAAGCGATTGGTCAGGAATTTTCGGCGTTTTGCACGTAAATGAAAACCCGAAATTGCCAGCAAAAGAAAAGTTCTTATCGTTTTACGAATCGCTAGCGTTATATTTGCTTCCGATTCTATCTACTTTATCGTTATTATGCGGTTTTTATTTCTTTTCCGAAGAGGGGAATATTTTATTGCCCGCGCTTTCTTTTTTAACGTTTGGCGTATTTTCTATCCTCCAGCATCTATTGTCTTTGAAAGTGAATTCACGACTAGATGAAACATATTTAGGACGGCTTGACTATAGCAATAGCGAAAAAATGATGAATGCTTATGAAGAATATCATTGCTATAAGCGATACCAATTAGTGAGTTTCCCAAATATGGTCAATGAGCTAATCGGTGTCGTCGCTCTTATCATCCTTGTTTCGGTAAATAATCCCTTTTTCTTATTGCCGACATTCATTACTTTATTTGCCTACTTATTATTACGGTGGCTCTCTTTTCCAAAATTAAACAGGGAAAAGAAGAATATCGAGAATCTAGAAAATGCCCTTCGACATTCCTCCAATCAAGAAGAGATGGTAGGAACACTTCGCCAGATTGGAACATTATCTTCCTCTTTTGCTTTAAAAATTGAATATGGACGGATTGTGATTTGCGTTTTAGCGTTAGCAAGCAATTTATTATCCTTATTAGGATGCCAAGAGGTTACTTTGAATTTCTATTTATTTCACCTATTCTCCCTTCTTGCCGTCTTATTCCTCTTCCAGTACTGTGTTGATATCTTTTTCTCTAACAAAGAATACGACATTGCCCAAGGAAATTTTATTGAATACTTATCCAAGAAAGAATGAAGCCATCCGTGATTAAGGAACATTCTTCGCTTGTTTACTTAGAAAGAAAAAGAAACGATAATAGTTAGCATGGAATTACTATTTGAGAATCCTTTTGATAAAAAATACGATGTTTTAGAAGATCGTTACAAAAAGATCGCGGAAGTAACCTTTTCTTTGCTCAAGGTTACCACCAATTATGAAGTTGATGTCTCGCTCGTCGATGAGGAAACGATTCATACGGTTAATCGCGATTACCGGCATGTAGACCGTCCAACCGACGTCATCTCCTTTGCATTTAACGATGACAAAGACCCTAAAGATCAAATTCAAGATCCTTCTATTGAAAGAATGCTTGGTGAAATTTTGATTTGCCTTCCTGTTGCACTTCGTCAAGCGAAAGAAATCGGAAATAGTGAATTTAGGGAGCTTTCTTTCTTATTCACGCATGGCTTATTGCATTTGCTCGGCTATGATCATATGAAAAAAGAAGACGAAGAGATTATGTTTCCTTTGCAGGAAAGAATACTAAAAAAGGTGGATGAACAATGATGAGTAAAGAAGAACTGATGCAAGAAGCTTTAAAGGCTCGTGAATTATCGTATAGCCCTTATAGTCATTTCGCGGTAGGAGCGGCCCTACTTACAAAAGATGGGGAAGTGTTTTTGGGCGCGAACGTCGAAAATAGTGCTTTTTCCGTTACGATGTGCGCGGAAAGAAATGCGATTTATCATGCGATGATGGAAGGAAAAACCACGGACGATTTCGCTGCTTTGGCAATTGTTGGGGATACAGAAGAGCCTTGTTCTCCCTGCGGAGCTTGTCGCCAAGTCATTAGCGAACTATTTCCGGCGAATGCGCCGATTTATCTAGGAAATTTGGACGGTATGATTAAAGAAACCTCCGCTGAAGAGCTCCTTCCTTTCGCTTTCACGAGTGATGATTTATGAAAAGTGGATTCATTGCGATTCTTGGCCAACCAAACGTTGGCAAAAGTACTTTTGTGAACGCTCTTTTATCGAAGCGCGTTTCAATTGTTTCTCCTAAACCTCAGACGACCCGCGACAATATCGACGCGGTGTATCACGCTAAAGATTTGCAACTTATCTTTATTGATACTCCAGGGCTATTTAATAGCGAAGAGAGTCTAGATCAATATATGAACAAAGAAGCTTATAGCTCTTTAAGTGGTGCGGACGCTGCTATTTATATTGTTAGCGCCGAGAACTTAAATACTTCAAAGGACGATAAGATTCTAACGAGCTTAAAGCTCAATTGTCCGCTCTTTATCGTCATCAATAAGATTGATTTGGCGACTGCTCCAGAAATGGAAACTCTTTTAAAACACTACATTTCTTCTTTCCCCAAAGCGATGGTGCTCCAAATGAGCGCCTTGACCAATTTTGGGATTAAAGAAGTGCGAGATGAAGTTGGAAAGATTATGCCAATTGGGCCAGCTTATTTCGACGAAAAAATGATTACTGACAAAGATAAAGTATTCGCTGCAAAAGAGATGGTTCGTTACGAACTTCTCCATTTTTTAAGCGATGAGGTTCCTCATCAAAGCGCCGTCACTATTGACTCTTTTAAAGAATCGAAGGACATGGTCAAGATTTTAGCAACTATCTACGTAGAAAAAGAAGGCCAAGTCGCGATTGTCGTTGGAAAAGGCGGCGCGATGATTAAAAAGATCTCGATGACCGCTCGTAGAAACCTCCAAAAAGATTGGAAAAAACGGGTAGAGCTCGTTTTAAAAGTGAAGCATGAACCAAATTGGCGGAGTAAGCCTGATAAATTGAAAGCGTTTGGGTATAGCGAAGATGAAGGAGACTAAGTTAGTTGAAGGCTATGTCATTCATCTTAGCCAATATAAAGAAAATGATCTTATCGTCACTTTTTTAACTAGGGAGGGACTAATTTCTTTCCGTGCACGTGGGGCAAAAAAGATAACGAGCAAAAACGCTTCTTGTTTGCTTTTACTTTCTTATTCATCTTGTTTTTTGGAAAGCTTTAACGATTCCTGGACCCTAAAAGAGGGGAAATGCTTACAAGCGCCATCTTATCGCGATGACTTAAAATTAATGTCTTCCCTCTCTTTTATTGCCGAAATCAGTAGCAAGCTTGTTATGGAAGATATCGCCCAAGAAGCGTATTTGTGGTTAGAAGAAGCGATGGAATCGATTAAAAAAGGTTTCTCGCCTTTAACTTCGGCTCTATTATTGTTCGCTCGCTACATCGAATTAGAAGGCTACGGATTAGATGTTGATGAATGCGTGTATTGTCGCAAAAAAGTAGGCATTATCGGCGTTGATTTCGAAGAAGGGGGGTTTGTTTGCGAAAATGAAGATCCTCTTGCTATGAAGAAAATGAACGCCCGCTATCTATCGATTTATCGCTATATTTTCCGCTGCAAAGTTTCTGATTTTACGCGTGTGGCCTTTCTTGATCAAGAATGTCTAGAAATCATCGAAGATCTTGCTGAATATATCTCCCATAATTTAGGAATCGCCTTTAAAACCCTAAAGACCCTTTCTGCCTGTTACTAAAGTTCACTCATAATAGGTTGACAATCTTTTCTATGAATCTAAAATACTTAGGTTCTAAAAAGAAAGGTTTTTTGTTTGATTTTATGGCTAGTAAATTTTCATTCGAAAAAATTACGTCGCATTTGATCACTTCTGGGTTTGTATTTCCTGGGAGCGAGATTTATGGTGGTCTTTCCAATACTTGGGATTATGGCCCACTTGGCGCCGAACTTAAAAGAAACATCAAGGCGATGTGGTGGAAGAAATTCGTCCAAGAAAGTCCGACAAATGTTGGCATTGACGCTGCGATTTTGATGAATCCAAAGGTTTGGGAAGCGACAGGGCACGTTTCTACGTTTAATGATCCGATGGTAGATTGCAAATCTTGCCACGCCCGTCATCGTGCTGATACGTTAATTCATGACCAATACCCAGATGTGGATGTTGATGGTATGACTTTTGAAGATATGGAAAAATTCATGAAAGAGCATACCCTCAAATGCCCGGTTTGCGGAAAAAGTGATTTTACACCGATTCGTAAGTTCAATATGATGTTTAAAACGCATATTGGCGTTACCGAAGATAGTAGCAGCACCGTTTATTTACGTCCTGAAACGGCTCAAGGCGTGTTCGTTGATTTTAAGAGTGTTCAACGCGCGACTAGAAAAAAGATTCCATTTGGAATTTGCAACGCTGGCAAAAGCTTCCGTAACGAAATCACCCCTGGGAATTTCACGTTTAGAACTCGTGAATTTGAGCAAATGGAAATGGAATTCTTCTGCAAACCAGGAACTGACCTTGAGTGGTTTGATTATTGGAAAAAGTATTGTTTAAAATTCGTTGAATCACTCGGTCCAAAGGCAGAAAACTTACGTTTCCGCGATCACGAACCTGCCGAGCTCGCTTTCTATTCCAAAGCCACGACTGATGTCGAATACGATTTCCCTAACCTAGGGTGGGGTGAGATTCTTGGGGTTGCTGATCGCACTGATTACGATTTGACCCGTCATCAAAACTATAGTAAGCAAGATTTGACCTATTTCGATACGGAAACCAATGAGCACTACATTCCATACGTTATTGAGCCTAGCATGGGGCTTGATCGCTTAATGCTTATGGTTATGGTTGATTCCTATGATGAAGAAGCTTTAGAAGGCGGAGATACGCGCATTGTGATGCATCTAGCTCCATCTTTAGCTCCCTATAAAGTTGCCGTCTTACCTCTTTCTAAGAAATTAGAGGAAAAAGGAATGGAAGTTTTGAATCTTCTAAATAAGTATTTCTCTACTACATTTGATTCCACAGCTTCCATTGGGAAACGCTACCGCCGTCAAGACGCGATAGGGACTCCGTTTTGTGTTACGGTGGACTTCGATACCGAAAAAGATGGTTGCGTAACCATTCGTGAGCGTGATTCTATGCAGCAAGTCCGTTTGCCGATTGATAAACTTGTTACCTATTTCGAGGAAAAATGTTTCTTCTAAATTAGGTGATAAGTAGTTAAAACATAGTCGAAATTTAGTATATTTATATTACTTTGTAATATATAAGAAAGAATAGGAGGAATAATGATGATTGAACAAGATGTGATTGATAATCTTCTCAAATCAGCTGATATTGTCAGCGTTATTTCTTCCTACATTCATGTTATTAAAAAAGGGCGTAGTTATGTTGCTCTTTGCCCATTTCATGACGACAAGCATCCTTCTTTGAACATTTCTAAAGATAAGCAAATCTATAAATGCTTCTCTTGTGGAGAAGGCGGGAATGCAATTACTTTTATTCAGCACTATGAAAAGATTAGTTTCGATGACGCCGCTAGAAAATTGGCTGATTTAGTCGGCTTTCATGATCCGCGCTTGTCTAAGCCGACTTTCCAAAAACGTGTTGACCCTTCTTTAGAGACTTTGTATTCCTGCATTAATGACCTTCAAAGTTATTATGAATATTCTCTTTCCATTGGCGAAGCTGAGACTGCTAGAAACTATTTGAAAGAACGTGGAATCACGCAAGAAGATGTTGAAAAGTATCGTCTTGGATATTCTCCAATGGATGGGAAGAAGACGATTCAATACCTTCAAGCGAAAGGGCACTCTTTAAAATCTATTGAGGATATCGGGATTGCTTTAGCCCGTGCTCAAGGGACTAGCGATTCTAATGCTGGAAGATTAATCTTTCCGCTTTTTGATCCTTTTGGACAAGTTGTCGGATTTTCGGCTAGACGTTTAAAAGAAGAGGACACCGCGAAATATATCAATAGCCCTGAAACGAAGATTTTCCATAAGGGGCAGCTTTTGTATAACTATCATAATGCTAGAAAATATGCCCATCATGACGGATATGTCTACGTATTGGAAGGCTTTATGGATACGATTGCTTTAGGAAAGGCGGATATGCCTAGCGCTGTCGCTCTTATGGGCACGAACTTAACGAAAGAGCAAATCTCGTTGCTTAGAAAATTGAATTGTGAAATTCGACTTTGCTTAGATGGCGATGATCCAGGGCAAATCGGAATGATGAAAGCCATCGCTCCGCTTCAAAAATCCGGTATTCCGTTCCGCTTAGTCCTTAATCCTCTTGATAAAAGAGATCCAGATGATATCTTCCAAAGTGATGGACCTGAAGCCCTAAAAAAGGCGATGAATTCTTTAAGCGATCCCTTCGATTTCCAATTGAACTATTATCTAAACGTCCGTTCTTTATCTACGCCAGAAGAAAAACGCAAAGCCCTTTTTCATTTCCTGCCCTTCCTTTCTAGCGTCCAAGCTGGAGTTGACCGCGAAAATTACATCAATAAGCTTGCTAAGGCAACGGGATATTTGCCTGAAACGATTCGAATTCAGCTTCGGGAAGTCATCAAAAACCAAAATCAAATGAGCAGTGATGACGAATCTAGCGCATATGAAGTAAAAACCCCGACTTTTTATAAAGAGGAGTCAAGTCGAAAATCCTATCAAAGGCTATTTAATGCCGAACGAGAGATGCTTTATTACATGCTTTACTATAAGGATGCGGTAACCTATTTTGAGAAGAATATCGACAATTTCTACGATCCTATTTTAAACAAAATCGCCGATATTGTTATCGACACTCCTAGCGAATCATCTTCTATCGCTTCCTTTATTAGCAAAATTGATGGCAAAGGTTTTGAAAATGCGAACGAATTACGCGATACATTGATTTCCTTAAGCGGGGAAACGGTTTATCCGCCCCCGAACCGCGAAACGTATGAAACGATTAGCAAGGTAATCTCCGAAGAAAGAAAGGCTTTCCGAGAAAAGCGTAAGATTCAAAGTGACTATCAGGAGGCTAGTGGCGATAACGAAAAAATTGAACTAATCAAAAGAATGGCTGAGGAACTTGGAAAAGCGTTCCCTTCCACAAAATGATTGTAAATAGAATAGAGGAGACAAATTATGGCAAAGAAAGCGAAAAAGATTTCCGAAAATGAAGAAATCGAAATGGAAGATGAAGAATTCTTGATTGACGATGAAGAAAACGAAGAAAACAAAATCATCGCAGATTTAAAGAAAGACTTGCTTAAACGCGGCAAGGAAAAAGGGTCTCTCGACCAAGGCGAAATCATGGACCTTACCAGCAAATACGATTTAAGCGAAGACGATTATGAAGGATTAATCGATTTTTTCCAAAATAGCGGCATTAAAATCGTCGGTGATGAAGAAGAAACCTCTTTAGACGATGCCGATGTCGGCGAAATTGATTTAGAAAAACAAAATCAAGAAATGGAAGCCGATGAAGAGCTTAGTGACGAAAGCGCAGAAAAAGACGAAGTCGAAGCCATCGATGATTTTAGCAAGCTTCAATCCGGCGAAGTTAAAGTCAATGACTCCGTTAAGATGTATTTAAAAGAGATTGGAAAGGTCAATCTATTAAATGCCAAAGAGGAAACCGAATTAGCAAAACAAATCGCTAGCGGTGATGAAGCCATGGAAAAACTTCATGAATTCTACGATGAATACGCCAAGAATGGTGGAAGCGATACTTTTGACGCTTGGTACAAAGCAATTCGTTTTAATTATCCTACCAAGGAAATCTTCTTAACGAAATGCACCGTTGAAGATGGGCAAAACGCCAAAAACAAACTGATTACGGCGAACTTGCGACTCGTTATTTCAATTGCGAAACACTATGTCGGACGTGGGATGCACTTCCTTGATTTGATTCAAGAAGGAAATATGGGCTTAATTAAAGCCGTTGAAAAATTCGATTACACAAAAGGTTTTAAGTTCTCTACCTATGCGACTTGGTGGATTCGTCAAGCAATTACTCGTGCAATCGCTGACCAAGCTAGAACCATCCGTATTCCTGTTCATATGGTGGAAACGATCAATAAAATGACCCGCGTTCAACGCCAACTTGTCCAAGAATTAGGACGTGACCCAACTGCGGAAGAAATCAGCGCCAAAATGGATGGTGCCCTTTCTCCAGAAAGAATCCGCGAAATTCAGCGCATCGCGATGGAACCTGTCTCTTTAGAAACACCAATCGGTGAAGAAGACGATAGCCACTTAGGCGATTTTATTGAAGACAAAGAAGCACAATCTCCTGAAGAATATACGACTAAGTCTTTATTAAAAGACGAACTTTATGAAATCATGAAGGATCTCACTGACCGTGAAGAGAAAGTCTTACGTCTCCGATACGGGTTAGACGATAACCGTCCAAGAACGTTAGAAGAAGTTGGAAAAGAATTCGGCGTAACAAGAGAAAGAATTCGTCAAATCGAAGCGAAGGCGATTCGTAAACTCCGCCATCCAACTAGAGCCAAGAAATTAGGTGATTACCGCGATACCTTTACCATGAACGGACCTGACACCTCGAAAAAATAAATTATGGAGCAAGCGAAGAAACCACTCGAAAAAGCAAAGGAAGAAGCCTTAATTCTTTATAAGAAGAAAGGCTTTCTTTCTTGTAATCTTCTTTTGGACCTTTCTGATGAGCTTTCGCTAAGTGAAGATGAATACGATTCGTTAGTTGATTACCTAGATGAGAAAGGAATCAAACTAGTTGATGAACCGATTCTTTCTAGTAATGTTACTTCGAGTAGCGATTCTGTGGCCCTTTATCTTTCTGAAATGGGCAAATACCCGATTTTGAGCAAGGAAGAAGAAATAACGTTAGGGAAAGCGATGGAACTTGGCAAAAAAGCGGAAGTTGCTTTGCTTAGCGATAAAAGCGATGAAAAAGAACTAAAAAATCTTGTGAGTGAAGGCAAAAAAGCGCGAGAAAAATTAATCACTTCCAATCTTCGTCTCGTGGTAAGTATCGCTTCTCACTATAACCGAAGTGATGTTCCGTTTGGTGATTTGATTCAAAACGGGAACGAAGGATTGATTCGCGCCGTTGATAAATTCGATTACACGAAAGGCTTTAAGTTCTCTACCTATGCGACTTGGTGGATCAAGCAAAGTATCAATCGTGGGATTAACGATTCTAAAAATTCGATCCACATTCCAAATCATAAAGCTCAAGATATTGCCCGATTAAAAAAGAACCGCGCGGAACTCGCTATCGCTTTATCAAGAGAACCAACAGACGAAGAGCTCATCGCCGCCTATCCAGAATGGACAAGCGAGATGATTAAAGAATTAGATTCCTTTTACAAAATGCCTATCGTTTCTTTAAATGAAAAAGTTGGTGATGATGAAGATGGGGAACTATCCGATTTTGAAGCGGATGAAGAAAGTGAGCCAGATATCACTAAGTCACTTGATTTGGAAGACAATATGCGCCAAATCGCTGAAGGACTAAATGCATTGAACGCGCAAGAAAAAGATATTATCACCCGCATCTACGGCATTTCTGGGAAGAAAAAAGAGGATGGAGAAACAATCGCTAAAGATTACCATGTCTCTCGCGAAAGAATCCGTCAAATCAAGGAACGTGCCTTACGGAAGATGAAAGAGGCTATTCGATAATGACAAGTAAGCTTTCTAGGCGTTTAGAGACGATTATTAGTTTTGTGGGCAAAGATTCATATCCTGCCGATATCGGTAGCGATCACGCCTTAGTTCCGATTGAGCTTATTTCGCGAGGTATTGTGAAGCACGCATTCGCTGTCGAAAATAAAATCGGTCCTTATAAGCGCATGCAAAGTGCAATTAAAGAAGCTGGATTCGAAAAGGAAATTCTTTGTTCTTTAGGGTATGGAATTGCTCCTATTCCAAACGATGTGAACGAAGTGATTCTCGCTGGAATGGGGGGAGAGCTTATTTCTTCTATTCTTCTTTCTCACCCCGAAAAACTCGTTAATGTTTCCTATCTAGTGATTGATGCGCATCGCGAATATCCCTTTCTTTTAGAAAAACTCGGCGATATTGGTTTTTTAGCGATTGAGGATTCTTTTTTCTATGATAAAGAGAAACCTTATTGCGTTTATCGGTTTAAAAACATTCATCATCCTATAGGGTATTCTCCGCTCGAATGCTATTTCGGACCAATTGAAATTACTCGTAAAAGTAAGGCTTGGCGGACTTATTTTCTTTCATTATTAAAAACAAAAGAAGCGATTTTGATGCAACAGAATTTATCTTTTTCCGTAAAAGAAGAATTAGAAAAAGAAATCAACCTCATCAAACATAACGTTCTTTAATTAAAGGCTTTTTAAGTATTCTAAGCATGCATTATAAACGGAAGGGGATGTTGAGGCTCCGCTAGCAAGAATCGCGTAATGATAAGGGGACAAATTGAATTTTTGGAGTTCATCTAAGTTCCGCGCACGGAAAACCCTAGCGTCAGGATGAGATTCTTTTGCAATAGAGACAAGCTTCATGGTGTTATTGCTTGTTAAGGAACCTAAAACAATAATGATATCGGCTTCTCTCGGCGCCAAATAAAAATTAAATTGGCGTTTTTTTGTGCTTTCGCAGCGGCCATCCATAACGAAAGCGGCAGGAATCTTTTCAAGAATAAATTTTCCAGCTTCACGGACATCATCCTCGCTCATGGTTGTTTGGGTGAGAAAAGCTGGAGCCTTATCTTTCACAAGGGAGAAATCAAATTCCGACAATCTTTTCGCGTCTAAAAAATGAACTTTTTCGCCATAGGATAAAGCAGCAACTGCTTCTAAATGATTTTTCTCACCTAAAAAAATCACTTCGCGACCCGCGTGAACAAAATAAGCGATTGCTTCTAGGTTCTTTTTCACTTTCTCGCATGTCGCATCGTAAACGAGAAGCTGTTTATTTTTAGCAATCTCATTGTAATCTTCGGGGTGACCATGCGCGGAAAATATGACGATTGAACCAACTGGAATCTCGTTCAAAGAAGAACGGAAATCTTCTTTTCTTTCGTCGATTAAGATAAAACCATCTTTCGTGAGTTCGTTTACGGCATCTTCGTTATGTACGAGCGATCCAAGAAGATATATTTTTTGGTTAGGGTGTTCTTTCTTTGCTTTTTTTGCGAGCAAAAAGGCTTTTGTGACACCTTCACAATACGAATGGGGTTCTAACGTAAAAATTTTCATACTCGTATTATAGTCCATAAGGCTAGAAAGGACCGAGAAAAAACACTATAATTTTATGCGTTATGGCATCTTTTAAAGCATTCAATTTATCGTCAAGTCTCATTAACGCGCTAGAAAAACTCGGTTATAAAGAACCCTCGAAAGTTCAAAGCGTTGTTATTCCTAGAGCGCTTAGAGGGAAATCTCTCCTTGCCCAAAGTGCGACAGGAAGCGGGAAAACGCATGCTTATTTAATACCCATTCTCGCCAAACTAGATATGAATTTAGAGCGAGTTCAAGACATTATCATTTGTCCTACAAGGGAATTAGCTCGCCAAACGTATGAATTTGCCCGCGCCTTTATTCGTTTTTACCCTAAATTAAAAGTTCGTTTGTTCACAAGCGAAAGCGAAGTCAACCAGAATGTTGAAGGATTAAGCGTTGCTCCCCAAATTGTCATTGGAACACCAGGCCGTCTCCACGATATTTTAGTAGAGCAGCATCTACTTTCCTTAAATAATGTGAGGACTGTTGTCTTGGATGAAGCGGATATGCTTCTAGATTTAGGCTATTTTGAAGATATTGCCTCTTTGTTTTCCATTCTTGGGGAACCCCAAATTCTTGTTTTCTCTGCAACGTTAAAGCAAAACCTAAAAGATGAGCTAAATCGATTTGTGAAAAGCGATTTTGAATACGAAAACGAAGAAGTTAATACTGCAAGTAGCGTCCGTCACCATTTAGTTGACATTAAACATCGGCCACTGACCGATGCGCTTCTTTCTTTTTTAAAAATCCGCCGTCCTTATTTGTGCATTGTTTTTGCAAGCACCAAAGAAAAAGTAGGGCAGATCAACCGTTTTTTAGTTGGAGAAGGATTCGATACGATTTATTTTTCTGGCGATTTAGATGAAAGAAACCGCAAGAAAGCTTTGCGGGCGATTCGAGAAAATAAAGCCCCCATCATTGTTTCTAGCGACTTATTAAGCCGCGGAATGGATATTCCGGATGTAAGCGATGTTATTTCCGTCGATTTGCCAAATGATTTAGAGTTCTATCATCATCGGGCTGGTAGAACAGGACGATTTGGAAAAGAAGGGGATTCTTGGGTTTTTTACGATGATGATAGTAATAAACTCCCTCTTGCCTTAATCGGTACAGGCGTCAAATTTGACTTTTATTCTTTGCGAAACGAAGAACTAAAAAAAGATCCAGTTGGATTACTCCCCAAAGAGAAGCTGCGTAAGAAAAAAGCCTTCCAAAACGAAGAAGAACAAAAAGAAATCAAAATCGCAAAAGCTAGACATCGTGGCAAAATCGTTAAGCCTGGCTATAAAAAGAAAGAGAAACTAGCGATTGAAAAAGTCAAACGTAAATATCGCCGTAAAGCAATTCAAAAAAGCGTTCGTAAGGAACTCGAGAAAAAATTCCGTTCAGAAGCTAGAAAGGACAACGAATCATAATGGATACCATCTATTTAGGAAGCCATCTTTCTTTAAGCGCCCCTGAATTTTATTTAGGGACGGTGAAACAAGCCTACGCTTGGGGCGAAAACACCTTTATGTTTTATACAGGAGCCCCTCAAAACACTCGGCGTCTTCCTACTTCCTCCCTTCGGATTGAAGAAGGACGTGCTTTCTTAAGACAAATGGGCATTAATGAGAGCAAAATCATTGTCCATGCGCCCTACATCATTAATCTAGCGAATCCTTTAAAAGAAGAGACTAGATCTTTAGCGAAATCCTTTTTGATCGATGAGCTAAAACGCGTCCATGATTTTTCTTTGAAGAATCTTGTCCTTCATCCCGGAAGTAGCGTGGGTGAAGCAAAAGAAAAAGGGATTCGTTATGTGATCGACGGTTTGAACGAGGTTTTTGATGTAGATGATACTGATGTGACAATTTGTCTAGAAACTATGGCCGGAAAAGGAAGCGAGATTGGTTCTAGCTTTGAAGAAATCAAAGCGATAATCGATGGAGTAAAAAGAAAAGATAGAATCGGAGTATGTCTAGATACTTGTCATATTAATGATGCTGGCTATGATGTGAACGATGTAGACGGTACACTTGATGAATTTGATCACATTATCGGACTATCCGCCTTAAAAGTGATTCACCTTAATGATTCCAAAAACGAACGTGGTTCTCATAAAGACCGTCATGATAATATTGGCTATGGCACAATCGGTTTCAAGACTTTAGAAAATTGGGTGAAGAATCCACGCTTAATTGACCTACCAAAAATATTAGAAACCCCAACGATAAGCGAAGGGAAAAAGACGATTTATCCTTATAAAGAAGAAATAGCGATGCTTCGTGACAATCGTTTTGTTCCCAATTGGAGAGAACACTTAGAATAAAGCTAGTCTAGGCGCTCGATTTCCTTTTTTAGTTCTTCAAAAATAACGTTGTCGCTTACGGTTCTTAGGACTTTTCCTTTTTTAAAAATTGCCCAGCATCCATTTCCACCCGCGGCGCCTAAATCGGCGTGTTTTGCTTCACCAGGGCCGTTTACGATGCACCCCATAATCGCCACAGTTTTATTGATATGATGCTCTTCTAAATAGGATTGTACTTTCTTCGCTAAAGGGATGAGATTAACTTCGGTTCTTCCGCAAGTGGGGCACGAAATAAATGTTGGGTAATTCTTTTTCAATCCTAAATCATGCAAAAGGCGAGAAGCCGCCTTGACTTCTTCCTCTGGCTCATCGCTTAATGAAATTCGAATTGTGTCCCCGATACCGCTTAATAATAATGGCGATAAACCAGCGGCGCTCCGAATCAAACCGATATCTTTTGGCCCGGCTTCCGTTATACCTAGGTGAAGAGAGTAGGGGAAATATTCGCTTGCGAGTTGATATGCTTTAATCGTTTCTAATAAATTTGAGCCTTTTAAGCTTATCACGATATCTTGAAAACCTAATCTTTCACAAATCTCAACGTGCTTTTTTGCACTTTCGAATAAATATTCAGCCCGGATGCTTTCGTTCCCATCATAAATGGAATGATCGAGCGAACCAGAGTTTACCCCAATTCGAATGGGGATGTTTTTTTCTTTGCAAGCATTGATTACGGCTTTAACTTTCTCTTCGTTTCCGATATTTCCCGGATTAATGCGAATCGCTTCTACGCCGGATTTGATGGCTTCTAACGCTAGATGGTAATCAATATGAATATCCGCGACTAAAGGGATTACGATTCTTTTGCGGATCTCCCTAATTGCTCTGGCATCCTCCTCATCAAGAACAGAGACCCTCATTAGCTCTGCGCCTAATTCTGCGCAGCGGTTGATTTGCTTTGAGACTTCCTCAACGCGACTCGTTTTAATGTTTGTCATCGATTGGATGACGACATGATTTTGGCCACCTAATTTAAGATTTCCGATATGGACTTGCCTAGTATTTTCTCTTTGATACATATTAAAATTTTTTCGTGTAAGAAAAGTATAAGCCAATTAAAGAACAAAACGCGAAAGAAAAGCGATGAAAGACCATGAAAAACTATAGATTTACATGTTTTAGTATGCTAATATTACGCTCGCGAAAAGAAAGAAGAGTGAATCGATATGGCAAGTAAACGTGATCAAGTAATCCTTAAATGCAGTGAGTGCGGTGAACACAATTACATCACCACGCGTAACAAGAAAACTCATCCAAACAAGATGGAAATCAAGAAGTATTGCTCGCGCTGCAAAAAAGAGACTCTCCACAAAGAAGCGAAATAAGGATTGGCCCCTATGCGGGCCTTTTTTTGACTATGATTACAAAAATATCTGGAAATCCAAGCCTTTGTAATTCCTATTTTATCGGGAATTATGGTGAAGACTGTATTTTGGTTGATCCTGGCGATAATTCAAATGGTCGTCTCGATCGCTTTATCGATAATCATTTTAAAAACCTTTCGGCTATTTTATTAACGCATGGCCATTATGACCATATTCTTGGTTTATTAAACTTAAAACATGATGCTCCTGTTTATGTTGGAATAGAGGATGAAAGATGTCTTAGTGATAGTAAATACAATCTTTATCCCTCTTTGTCTATCGATAGTATCAGAATAGTTCCTCTCTATGGAGGGGAAACTTTAAAATTTGGTTCGATAGAAATAAAGGTGATTGCAACGCCTTTTCATACGGAAGGAAGCGTTTGCTATTACTTAAAGCAAGATAACGCTTTGCTTAGTGGCGATACTTTGTTTCATTTGAGCTATGGAAGAACCGATTTTCCCGGTGGCAATCCATTAAAGATTGAGGATTCACTTCGTAAGCTAGTTACCTTGCCAAAAGAAACGAAAATTTATCCAGGGCATGGCGAATCAACTACCTTAGGAAATGAACTAAGATTTAATCCGGGTTTTTCCTTTTTGTAAAAGCGAAAAAAGTACCCTCTTTGCCTAATGGGGAGTACAATATGAACGTTAAAATTCAAGGAGAATTATTATGAATGTTACTGAATTACGTCCTGGCAATTACTTTATCGATGAAAAGGTCTTATATCGAGTCATCGACATCCTTCTTAATAAGACTGCGATGAGAAAGATGGTCGCCAAAATCAAAGTCCAAAATGTCCGCACTGGCGCGATTACCGAATTAGCCAGAAATAGCGGCTACGATGTTGAAGAAGCCCGTTTGGATAAAAGAAACATGCAGTATCTTTATGACTCTGGAACGACTTATGTCTTCATGGATCCAAAGACTTATGACCAAGTTGAAATCGGACACCAAAGTCTTGAAAGTCAAGCGCAATACCTCGTTCCAAATCTCGATGTAATCATGATTAGCTTTGATGAAGAAATTCTTGGAATCCAACTTCCTGCTAAAGTTGCAATTACCGTTACTGATTGCGAGCCAGGAGTTCGTGGCGACACCATTACGAATGGCGGTTCCAAAGATGCAGTGCTAGAAACTGGCATGAAGATCCGCGTTCCATTATTCATCAATCCTGGTGACAAGATTTCCGTTGACACCACCACGGGAAAATATGACGGGAGAGCATAAGGATGGAATGGAGTGGTAGCTGGTTTGCCCTAGTCATCGTTGCGCTAATTATCGGATTAATTGGCGGCTTCTTCGGAGCACGCGCTCTTATCAAGAGTCAAATGAAAAAGAACCCACCTATTAACGAGAACATGATTCGTGCCATGTATATGCAAATGGGACGCAAGCCATCGGAAGCACAAATTCGTGCCGTGATGAATTCCGTTCGCAAAAATATGGATAACCAATAAGCAAAATATCTTAACGACTGAGCGACCTGAAATGGTCGCTTTTTTAGTTTTATCGCTTTAAGCAAATAATAAATCAAACGGGCATGGCCTAGACTAGTTTTAAATTCTGTAGAAAATAGAAATGGTGGATTTTTGATTTAGCGGAAGAATGAATATACCTAATTTATTTGATAAGAGAAGAGACTAAGAATCTATCAAAAAAATATCAACTATCTAAAATGAAAATGTTTTTTTGATTAGATTATAAATAAATTAAGTAACCATCGAGGTAAAAGCATGATTAATAAATAGCAAATTCCTACTAAAAAAATACTAATTACTTACCAAATAGATTGTATTTTTGCTCGGTTCCATTTTTGAGTCTAATGATGTTTTCATGATGTCGCCAAACAAGCAAAACATAAATAAGTGTCGTCACTAATGCTGCTTCCCAGCCTAACCATAGGGTACCCGTAATGCCAAAATCCCACATTAGGATGTTTGTTGGTATTCCACATAGATTTAAAATGGCGGCTATCCAAACTATGGCGAGCAAAATGGAAGAAGAAATGATGCTAGCAAAAGAGACGACATTTTTCTTTTTGCCGATTTTGTAGACCGAGAAAAAGACAATAAAGTCAAGGGCAAACATGAGCCAACTTCCGCCTCCTGTTGCACCCATAAAGCATGCGACGGCTTTTCCGCCTTTAAAACCGATATATAGGGGATAGCAATGCCCAATCGCGCAGCCTAATACACTTAACCAGAGGTATAACGTTCCATTATTCCAAAGGTCAGTAGTGGCTTGAATTCCTGAGAAAGTAAGAATCGCCCAGCAAACCCAAAACGTTATCACCGTTTTTGTAACATCCAAGGTAATCACGATTACTCCGACTTTTTTGCCTAAGACACGCGAAGAATTCGTTCCACCTGATCCGTGTGACCCATAAGAACGAGGATCTTTATGGAAGAAAAGCTTGCCAATTATTACACCGGTCGGAATTGAACCGATTAGATATCCAAAAATCAAGAACCCTATTGCCAAACCGATATTAACCCAAACACTCATCGTTTTCTCCTCACCTTATTTGCCCATAAATTATGCTCATAGTGCCTCAATAACGCAATTCTAGTTCTAAACAAAATCACAAGGATGTATCAAGACTATTAATACATTAATAGGGTGTGCAAATTTTAAAAAAATGCTTATAATATCGTCGATTTATTTTTGTTAGGAAACATCATCATGGCTGATTTTGAGAAAGCAGAAAAAGACTATACCGCTAAAAATATTGAACTTCTTAGCGAATTAGAAGGCGTTAGGAAAAGACCTGGCATGTATATTGGTTCAACCAATACAACCGGTTTACATCATCTTATTTGGGAAATTGTCGATAACGCAGTTGATGAAGCGGCGAATGGCTTTGGTGACAAAATCACTGTGACAATTCATAAAGATGGTTCCGTGCAAGTTGATGATGAAGGGCGTGGGCTTCCGGTGGATATGCACGAAAAAGCACATATGCCCGCGGTTCAGCTTATTTTTACTACCCTTCATAGTGGTGGAAAATTCGATAGCAAGTCCTACAAAACGAGCGCTGGGCTACACGGCGTAGGGGCAACGGTTACAAACGCTTTATCCGAATGGCTAGATATTACGGTTTATCGACAAGGTGGAATTTATCATATCCGCTTCCATGATGGCGGAAAACTCGAGACACCTCTTGAAAGAATCGGAGATACCAAAAAGCATGGATCATCCATTCGTTTTAAACCGGATAGTCGAATCTTTTCTACAACCGAATTCAAATGGGATACCATCTATAATCATCTTCAAGAAGAAGCTTTCTTGTGCAAAAAAGTTCATTTTATTTTGAAAGATGAACGTTCGAATTTATCGCATGAGTTCTATTATGAACATGGTTTAAGGGAATATGTCGAGAACCTCACCTCGAACAAAACTCCAATCGGTGAAATTATCGATTTTGAAGATAAAACTTCTCCAATCAAGATTGAGATTGCGCTTCAATGGTGCCAAAGCGACTATAGCGAACATCCTTTAAGCTACGCTAACGGAGTTAGGACAGCTGGCGGAGGTACTCACGAAGACGGCTTTAAAAGTGGCTTAACCAAAGCGATTAACGATTGGGCGATCTCCAATGGCGTTATCAAGGAGAAAGACCGCATCGATGGGAATGACCTTAGAGAAGGCCTTACCTATGTCGTTTCGGTCAAAATCACTGCGGATAAGATTGAATTTGAAGGACAAACCAAAGGAAAACTTGGAACCCCAGGGGCTTTTCAAGCCGTGAATAGCTTTACTTATGAACAGTTCACCTATTACATCACGGAGCATAAGCAGTTCGCGATTAATCTCATTAAGAAGTGTCAAGCTGCTAAAGAAGCTAGAGAGGCCGCTAGAAAAGCTAGAGAGGCTGTAAGAGGAAATAATAGCAAAAAGAAATCGCAAGATTTTATCATTAGCGATAAATTGGCCCAAGCCCAATCCAAGGATTATGCTCAAAATGAGCTATTTATCGTCGAGGGTAATTCGGCAGGTGGCAGTGCCAAAAACGGCCGCGACCGCATTCACCAAGCGATTTTGCCTTTACGCGGAAAACCGCTGAATACCGATTCCGTCACGATGGAACGCATGCTTCAAAACGAAGAATTTTCAACATTAATCCAAACGATTGGGGCAGGCGTAGGCCAAGACTTCGATGTGAAAGATTCTCATTATGGCAAGATCATTATCATGACCGATGCTGATGTCGACGGTGCGCACATTCAAATTCTTTTGCTCACTTTCTTCTACAATTACATGAAACCTCTTATCGATAATGGCATGGTTTATATTGCTTGTCCGCCGTTATATCGCGTTTATAAAAAAAGCGATCCAAGCAAATTCATTTACGTTTGGGACGACAGCAAATTAGACGAAGCGAAAGCCAAAATCGGAGCAGGATATGGGATTAACCGCTACAAAGGATTAGGTGAAATGAACGCTGATCAACTTGCCTCGACTACGATGAATAAAAAAACGAGATTGCTTTTACGCGTAGACGTTTTAGATCCCCTGGTCGTAGAAAAGCGAATTTCGATTCTGATGGGCAAGGACGCTGCCTTACGTCGCGATTGGATCAATGAAAACATCACCTTCAATGAAGAAGACTCTTTTATGAAGGAAGTAGAAAAGCAGAAAGGGGCTAAATAATTTATGGCAAAAAAGAAAGTTGTTGAGGCCCCGATTATCGAGAATATTAACAATACCGCTTTAGATGAGCTTATGGGGGAACGCTTTGGAATTTATGCCAAAGACGTTATCCAAGAAAGAGCGATTCCTGATGCGCGTGACGGTTTAAAACCCGTTCAGCGCCGTATCATTTTCGATATGGCCATCACGGGTAATACCATCGATAAGCCAACGAAAAAGAGTGCGCATATCGTCGGTGACGTTATGGGTAAGTATCATCCTCATGGCGACGCTTCTATTTATGATGCTTTGGCCCATCTTTCGCAGAATTGGCGTTTACGCTACCCGCTTGTCGATTTCCAAGGAAATAACGGTTCGATGGATGGTGATGAGCCAGCTGCCCCTCGTTATACCGAAGCGAGATTAAGTGCTATCTCGAACGAACTCGTTCGTGATTTGGATATGGAAACGGTCGATATGGAGCTTACTTATGACGATTCTAGTAAAGAGCCAACCGTTCTTCCTAGCTATTTCCCTAATCTTTTTGCGAATGGCTCAACGGGAATCGCTGTCGGCATCGCAACGGAAATCCCGCCTCACAATCTTAAAGAAATCAATAATGCGATTATTTATCGTATCCGCCATCCAAAATGCACAACGGAAAATCTCCTTGCCTATGTTCCTGGACCTGATTTCCCAACTGGTGGAATCGTTTATGAAGGAGAAGGGCTCAAGTCCATTTATCTTACGGGTAGAGGGCATATCGATATTGCTTCCAAAACGGAAATTATCGATAAAGAAGGCGAAAAGCAAATTATCATCACTGAAATTCCTTATGGCGTGATTAAAAGCAAACTCGTTTTCCAAATCGATAAGCTACGTCATGATAAAGTTGTGGCAGGGATTGACGAAGTTCGCGATGAAACCGATAAAACGGGTTTACGAATCGCTATCGACTTAAAAGATAACGCCAAACCTGAAGCGCTTCTTAAATATCTCATGAACAAAACCGATTTGCGCTGCGGATATAGTGCGAATATGGTTGCGATCGTTGATCAGCGCCCAAAAACTATGACACTTCTATCCTATTGTGATTGCTATATTGCCCATCAAAGTGATGTTGTCACTAGAAGAAGTCGATTCCTTTTAACGAAAGAAGAAAATCGCTTAGCGATTGTAGAGGGGCTTATTAAAGCCGTTTCTGTCCTCGACCAAGTCGTTATGATTATTCGCAAGAGTAAAGACAAAGCCGATAGTAAGAAAAACTTAAGCGAGGCATTTGGCTTCTCTGAGCCACAAGCCGAAGCGATTGTCATGATGCCATTATATAAACTTTCTCATACGGATATCGTAACTTTAGAAAATGAACGAGATAGTCTAAATAAGGATATCGCTTATTTGAAAGATCTTCTCTCTGATCACGCGAAGATTCTTGATGTTATCGTGAATAACCTCAAAGAAATATCTAAAAAGTATGGCGACGAAAGAAGAACATCCATCCAAAATGGAGATGCGATTGATTTGAACGTCGATAAACGTGACCTAATCGCGGAAGAGGATACGCATCTAGTCGTGTCACACGATGGCTATTTAAAGCGTAGCTCCGTGAAGAGTTTTGTTGGGTCAGGCGGCAATAATGGCGCTAAACCTGGCAAAAAACCGGGCGACGTTTTGATTTATAACGGATTAGTCAAAACAACGGATTACCTGTTTGGCTTCACTAATAAGGGAAATTACGTCTATATTCCCGTTAACGAAGTGAAGGAAGCAAAATGGAATGATATCGGTGGGCATATGAACGCGATTGTTTCTTTGTCGCCAGATGAAAAAGTGGTTCGCTGCTTTGCTATACGCTCATTTAGAGACGATCTTAATGTTGTTTTACTTACGAAGCGCGCCCAAATCAAACGCATTAAGCTATCCGCTTTCCCAGTCGCTCGTAATAGTAAACCTGTATCCGCAATTAAGCTTTCTGGCATAACTGACGAATTAGTTGACGTTTCTATTTCTAGTGGGAATAGCTCGTTACTTGTAATGGGGAATAACGGCTTAGGCGTTGTTTATAATGAAAACGAAATTCCTCTTACTAATCCTAGAAGCGGTGGCATCAAGGCCGGTAATTTCCGTGGCGCAGATGCTGCAGCGCTTCTATCCTTTGCACCGAACGAGAAAGAAAAGGTCCTTTTACTAACCGATAGAGGCCATACGCGCGTCGTTGATGCTTCTAAGATTGAAATTACATCTCGCTTAAAGAAATCGACTGTTTTATTCAATTCCTTTAAGAGTGAACCTCATACCTTAATTTATGCGAAGAAAGCGGAAGATTTAGAAGCCCCATTCGTTATCAATACGATTTTAGGGAATGGCGAAGAATATAAAGCGACTTTTACGGATTTCTACCTCACACCAGCTGATAAATACGCCAAACGTCCTGAGAATTTCCCAAGCAAAGATAAAATTGTACTTGTCGAAAAAGAAGATTATGACCGTATTGATGAAAATACCGTTAGCTATGAGCCGTCAATCGTTAATCGCTCTTTAGAAGATATTCAAGAACCTTCCATATCGAGCAAAGACTCCTTTGAGCAAATCTCTTTGTTCAATGATGGCGGGAACGAATTTGCAGACGATGACGATTCAAATGATGTTATTGTTACCCCAGTGGACAACGCTAGCGATTCAAGCGATAATGACGATAATCCAGTACGAATTAATCCCCTTGATGATGAGGATGAATGATGATTCAACGTTTACTTCCTTCCTATTTAGCGAAAAACGCGTACGAGATACCGGCGTCTTTTTATAAGGGCATAGGAAAGAAGATCATCCTTTTTGATTTAGATAATACCTTGGACCCAATTGATACTTTAGACCCTTCTAGTCAAACTAAGTCTTTCATCTTGAAATTAAAACAGGCTGGTTTAACAGTCTATATTGCGAGTAATAATACAAGTAAACGTGTTTTTCGTTATAGCAAAGCGTTAGACATTGAAGCTATAAGTGGTCTATTTAAGCCTTTTTCCATAAAATTAAAGAAATGGTTAAAGAAAAAAGGTTATAGTAATAAGGAAGTCATTCTTATTGGTGATCAGCTTTTCACTGACGTTTTAGCGGCTAATGGTGCGAAAATCGATGTGATTCTCACGGAGCCTATTTCGAAAAAAGATAGCGTTTTTACTTTCTTTAACCGCAAAATCGAAAAAGCATTTCGTAAAAAAATAAGGGATAAGCATTTAGCTAATAATTGGGAGGAAATCCACCTATGAGCAAAGTAAACGTTGTAAGAAGGTGCTTCAATTGCGGAGCAATTTTGCAAAATGAAGATCCTTCTAAAGAAGGTTATATTAGTAAAGAAGACTATTTGTTATCGCCTTTAAATCACGTTTTATTCTGCGACAAATGCTATTCGGAAGCTGGTTCTTCCTCTCATTCATTAAAAGCCGGGAACGATTTATTGCTCATGATGAAAGACGCTGCGGCGAGTGACGCGCTGATTGTTTATATCGTGAATTTGTTTTCCTTTGAATCTTCTTTTATTGCTGAGGTTAACGAAACGATAAAGCATAATCCGATTCTTGTCATCGCCAACAAACGTGACTTATTCGGTAGAAATGTCTCTGATGACTTTTTGAAAGAATATGTTGCCCATCGTTTCCGCGTTTCTTCTCTTCCTGTTAAGGCGAAAGATGTTATTTTGACTTCTTTAGTCTCTTTTGGGAAAAATGATTTCATTGCTAAAGAAATTGAAAAGCGACGAGAAGGGCATGATGTTTATATTCTTTCTTCGCGCGGCGCAGGGAAAAGAATGTTCATTTCTAGCTATCTTTATCATTTTCATAATCGTTCGAATCGTTCCATTCAAACGAAAGCCTGCCGTGGCGCTTCCTTACCGGTTTTACAAATACCACTCGATAATTCCTCGACTCTTTTTGATACGCCTCCTTTAGTAAGCAGTAATTCCATCGATAGCAAATTAGAAAAAGAAGTATCTGATTCTCTTCTATTTTCTAATCCGATTAAAATGAAAAAAGCTTTCCTAAAAACAAAAGAAATTTTCGCGATTGGCGGTGTTTGCTTTATTGAACGATTCAGCGCGCCGAAAAATAAAGAAACTGAGATTCATTTATTCTTCCCACCAAATGTAACGACAAAGAAAATCGGATTTTATCAAGACATAGAATCATTAATCCCCTCCTATTTATCAAAAAGAGGAATCTATCCAAAGAGTCTAGTGGTTCGGGAACTAAAGGATTTAGATGTTTTCGATATTGAAGTTGAAGAAGAAGGCGACCGTTCGATTGGAATTCAAGGGCTAGGATGGTTCTCTTTTTTAGGAAATCACCAAATTTTCCGAATTTACGTTCCGAAAGGTGTTTCCGTTTATACAAGTAGGAGTAAAATATTGTCCTATGGAAATCCTAGCAAAAAATAGAGCATATTTACGTGGGCTTGGTGCTAAATTAAAGCCATCTTTGAATTTAGGGAAAAACGAAGTTGATGATTCTTTCCTTCATGCGCTTGATTGTGCCTTAATAGCGCATGAACTCGTCAAAATCAAAGTCCTACAAAATAATGAAGACAGTCTTGATGATGTCATTAATCTTATCGAGGAAAAAACTCGTTGTGGGCTTGTCGCAATAACTGGCAAAACGATTCTATTGTATCGCGCCAATAAGAAAAATCCTCAAATCGTCCTTCCAAGATGAATCGTTCTTTAATTTTTTACCCCAATCATTTTTCGCCCGTTACGCTTAATGAACTTGAATTCGCGAAAGAGATTTCTCTTCGTTATGACGCTGAAGTGATATTTTTACCAATTAAAGAAGATCAGAACGCTTCTTTTTTTGATCGTTATAAAATATTAGAAGCAGCGGTGAATGAGTTTAATTACGATTCTTTTCTTTTGAGCGATTCATTAAACGATGTTTCCTTCGAAAACTTCGTAAGTATGGAAGAAAAAGTGAATGATTATTTTGTTTTAATGGATCAAAATAATCTGGATTTTCTTTCTTCTTTTCAAAATAGCCTTTTAAAAGGCAAAGTGATTGTTTCTTTTGACTCCAAGAACTCTTCTTCTACGGAAATAGAAAACCGCCTATTACAAAAAATCGATTTATTTTTATCGACTATTCAATATATCCATGAAAAAAAGCTTTTCTATGTTAGTAAAGTGGAGCCTTATTTATCTTCTCATCGCCTATTGCATAGTGAATCTGTTGCTTTATTAAGCTATAGAATTGCAAAAAGTAATCAGCTAAAAGATCCTGGAAGGTTTTATATCGCCGGTTTGTTGCACGATATTGGGAAAAGAGTGGATTTCGATGCATCGAAAATGATGATGGAAAACGATTTTAAGGGATATCTATCTTACCCAAGTTGGTCTTACCATCAATTTGTTGGCTCTCTATTAGCGAAAAACGATTTTCATATAAAAGATAAGGAAATCTTAGATGCGATTTGTTACCATTGCACAGGCAAAGCCAATATGTCAGCAATAGGGGAAGTTCTTTATAGTGCAGATAAGATTGATCCATTAAGAGGATGGGATAGTTCATCGCTAGTTAAGACGTGCCTAGAAAACTATCATGAAGGTTTTCTAAAAACACTAAAAGCAAATCGCATATTTTTAAAAGAAAAAATGGGTAACGAAGATGACAATCAATTATCGAAAGATTGCTACCATTATTATTTGAAGGAGGAATAAATTATGTATCCAAAATTAGTACGAGAAATTAAGCAGACTTTAGACGACCATAAGGTCGAAGAAATTGAACTAATCAATCTAAAAGGAATCAGTTCATATACGGATTATTATTTAATTGGAACAGTCATTAACGAAAGACAGCTTCTTAGTATGAAAGACTATATTGAAGAGGCTGCGATTAAAGCAAAAGGGGAACTCATTCGTACGGATGGGAATGGCGATTCCGGATGGATGATTTTTGACTGTGGGGATGTTATCGTGCATTTGTTTTTGAAGACAGTGAGAGAAGAAATTAATTTGCCTGGGCTCATTCAAAAGATTGCCAATAAGAAATAGAATTCTATTTATAAGTATAAGTTAACAATTAAATATAATTTTAAAATGAAGCCATCTTAGCAGAAATTCTAGGATGGTTTTTTCTTTGTTTAACATTCGGATAGACAATTAAATATCAGTAATAGCGGTGACGAAATAACATCTTACAATTTTCTAAATAAAATAAATAAAAAAGCAAAAATTAAAAACTACTAAAAGCTATGTATTGCTATCAAAATAAAACAACTTCGTATAATAACCATTATGTTAACTAAACGAATTAAAAATACGATAATGCATTATTTTTAAAATCAGTTATACATTCGAGAAGAAAATACCACAATGTGGATAACTATAGGTTATCCACAAAAAGTATAAAACTACTAATTAACTACTATATGAATGATTTTATAATTATTGCTCATTTGTAATATTTCGATTTTTGATTAACCCTCATTCTCTTCTCATTCAGTTCTATGATTTTCGATTATTTTGATGTTTATTTTTAGAAAGCCTATTAGATTTTTTTAGACAATTCTATCGTTACAAGATAATTAGCATTTTTTAAATTAATGAAATCTAATGAATACTATAATTTATGTTTATTCTTGCTTCGCCATCGGATTCCTTTGGCTGTGAAATCAATTCAAACGATCGATTTCATATCGATTGTTCCATGATTCTATTTAATCCATATGATTTTTGTTGATATTGAAATTCGCTTATAACCCCATAACAAGTTGCTTGAAGAATTTCTCATAAAATTTAAAGGGCAATTATTTAAAAAATCATTTGGCTTTATACAGAACTAACAATTCTTCCGAATATTCATTTTTTTAAATGACCTTTACGCATTTTTAAAAAGGAAAATATCAATCCTTATTTTTAAAGTATTCGCTTTTTGATTAGTCATAAAACCCAAAAATTAGAATCCCATTATCCTTATATAATATAAGGGATAAAAAGCGATTTGCTTTGTTCCAAAAGGACGCAAGACTCAGAGATTAATTGCTTCTAATTTTGTATCTAAAATCGTCCTATTTTTATGTGGTGATTATTTCCTGAATCGAAAAGTGATTAAAAACCATCGTGAATCAAAACGGAAATGGGATTGATTCATTCCTTTTTAAACTAGAAGAGAAACTCATGTTCCTTACTTACCTAAAGCAATTTTGTATTTGCCTCCTTTTTAATGTTTGAATGAACTTTTCAAAAAATCGCTTGTTTCAATAAACGGTAATTATTTACCGATAAATAGCGTTTCGTTAAGTAAAGGTGTTTCTTTTAAAACAAAGATATTGTGATTTTCTATCACATGCTTTTTCGTCAAAATTATATCGACCTGTCTAAGAGTCAAAGAAATGAAATTTATTTAACACCCTCTAACAAACTAAATTTTCAGGACTTTACTTTTATGGCGGAGAGATATTTTAGAGTCCCCTATTTGTATTGTTTCAATCCAATCTCAAAGCTTTTATACGAAGCTTTGAGCCCGAGTCACAACAAGGATTTCTCGATTCTTTTTGAAGCGGTTTCTATAAGCAAGCGCTTCTTATTTCCCCTTTTGACCGCGTTTATCTTTTTAAGGTTCTCTTTTACCCTATTTCTATTATTTAATCTTCTAATGTGAAAAAGTCGATTAAAGATAGAAAGCTTCTTGCTCTCGCCTTTAGACGCTGGCTTATTGTCTACCTAACCAATTTTTGAGTTTCTGGCTGAACCCAATTTCATTTTGCGTTTTATTTCCTTCCTTTAAGAAATATCATTTGTGTTTAGTTTCGGAAATAAAACAAAAAAAGGCGATAGTTCTCCACTACCGCCAAATCTTCTTATGAACCTTTTAAAAACGTTTTATAAGAACAATTCTTCGATTGGTTCACCGATAAGATTATTTTGTTTTTTCAAATTATAGTTTCTTAAAATGGAAGCCCCAATGTCACCGAAGTTATCTCTTTCCTCAAGATAGCTGCCGTTTTTAATAGATTTGCTATACATCAAAAGAGGAACTTTTTCTCTTGTGTGATCGGTTCCAGTATGAGTTGGATCATTTCCATGGTCGGCCGTGATCAATAGCAAATCATCGTCGTTCATTGCTTGAATCATCTCACCAACGCGTTTATCGAAGGCTTCTAACGCTCTAGCGTAGCCAACAGGATTGCGACGATGCCCATATTCACTATCGAATTCAACCAAATTGACAAAACATAGGCCTGTGTAATTACCATGCTTTACTTGTTCGATAGTTTTGTCCATCCCATCTTCATTTGAAATCGTGTGTACGGTTTTAGTGACTCCATACCCATCAAAAATGTCGCTGATTTTGCCAATGCAAGAGGTCATAAAGCCATGATCCATCAACGTGTTCATATCCGTTTCATAAGGAGGTTTTAAGGCGTAATCGTGGCGATTACTTGTACGCTTAAAATTAGAAGGGTTATCGCCTAAATATGGACGAGCAATCACTCTACCGACTCTCCATTCTTCTTTCATGCATAATTCACGAGCGATTTCGCAGCATCGATATAGTTCTTTAAGCCCTGTCACTTGTTCATGCGCGGCGATTTGAAGAACGCTATCGGCAGAAGTATAAACAATGAGGGAATTTTCCTTCATTTGTTCCTCGCCTAAAACTTTAAGAATCTCGGTTCCGCTTGCAGCACAGTTACCGATAATCTTGTGCCCGGTTCTTTTTTCAAGTTCCTCAATGAGCTCTTTAGGGAAACCATGCTCTGTAAATGTCTTAAATGGCTTTGTTGTTTTAACGCCCATCATCTCCCAGTGGCCCGTCATGGTGTCTTTCCCATTGCTTGCTTCTCTTAATCTTAAAGAAAAGGAATGACAATGAGAATGAATTGGTTTAACGCCTGGAATGGAAGCCAATTCTCCAATTCCGAGTTTTTCCATATTCGGAACGTGGATTCGTCCTACTGATTCAGCGGCGTGTACCCATGTATTTGTTCCTACATCGCCAAATTTCGCGGCATCTGGTTCTTCCCCGATTCCTGCGCTATCGGCAACGATGAGAAATATTCTTTTGAATTTTTGATAATCCATGTTCTCTCCTTTATATTTAATTTCTAATCAAAATTATACTACTTGCGTTTGGCGAATTGTTCATACGCACTCATAATTCGTCTAGCGGAAACCGAGGTATAAATTTCCGTCGTCGAGATTTTGCTATGGCCTAACATTTCTTGTACCATTCTTAGCTCCGCGCCCCGTTCTAATAGATGGGTTGCAAAACAGTGCCGTAACGTATGGGGAGATATCGGCTCTTCAATACCGACTTGTACGGCATATTTCTTGACTTGCTTAAAGAAATAAACGCGGCTTAAAGGAAGGCCACTACGATTTAAAAAAACATATTGCGTTGGCTTTTTCTCGTATCGCTTTCTAGGACCATCGAGATATTTCTGAAGATATTTTTTTGCGAAAGAACTCATCGGGACGAATCTTTGCTTGTTACCTTTACCGATGATTTCAAAAAAGCCGTTGACGAAATTGATGTTTTTTAGTTTTAAAGAGACTAGCTCGCTTACGCGGAGCCCACTGCCATACATTACTTCTAGCATGGCGCGGTCGCGAATTCCTGAATCTTTCGTTAAATCTGGCGCTTCTAAAAGAGCATCTACTTGCTCTTCTAATAGTACAAGCGGAATTTTTTTGGGTTTTTTAGGAGTGTCGATATGAGGAAGATCAATCGAAGCGATTCCTTCCTCATTTAAAAAGTAGTAGAAACTACGGGTGGATGAGAAGCGGCGCAAGATTGTTGGAATGCTTAAACCATCTTGCTCTTGAAGCAACATGAAATCGGTTAAATCAGAAGCTAGTAAATCAGAAGTGTCCTTTTTGGAAGAAAAAGCAGTGTAAGAATGGAACTTCTTAAAATCGTCCTCGTAGTTCTTTATTGTTTTTTCCGCTAAGCCTTTTTCCGTCAATAAATAGCGAAAGAATAGTGCCTCAGCGTTTTTGAGTTCCATTTTTCTTGACCTTTCTTGCCGAAAAAAGAAAATCCCCTTTTAATTGGCGGTTGAAATCATTAATGAGGAGTTTCGTCTTGTCCATTTTTTCATAGTCACTATAATTCCAAAATGACATTTGCACCGTTTCTTCTTTTGGGTCGATTAGGGAAGATAAGGAAACTCCAACGAGACGAATGACGCGTCCTAAGAAATTTTTTTCGTATAAATCTAAAGCCCGGTCAAAAATGTCGTCGAAATCATTGGTGGCAGATTTGCTGGTGACGCTTTTGTCATGAGAATGGAAGTCGCTATCTTTTATGACTATAGATATGGTTTTGCCTTTTTTCCCTTCTCGCTCAGCGGAGGCGCTTACTTCTCTACTTAATTCCTGAATTTTATAAACGATTTCTTCGTAATCGTTCGTATCAGAGGGGAACGTTTCACTTCTTCCAATGCTTTTTGGGTCATCTGGAGTTGGGTCAACTTTATCGTCACCTTCCCCGTTTACCCATGCTTTGGCGGTAAGATAAAACTTACCAAGAACCTCGATTAGGTCTTTATCGTTTTCGTCACATTTCTTTTTAAAGTCTCCAATCCTTTCTATCCCTAGTGCCTTTAATCTTGGGGAAGTTTTTCTTCCAATTCCCCAGAATGATTCAATGGGGAGCGGATATAACAATTTAGCTAGATCCTTCTTTCGCAAAATCGTTATCCCCATCGGCTTTTTCATATCGCTAGCCATTTTGGCGAGAAATTTCGTTGTCGCAATTCCAATGGAGCATTTGAGATCGAGTTCTTGCAAAATGTCGTTTTGTAATTTCTTTAAGTACGCTAAAGGGTCTTTTTCCTTGCTTAAAACCGCTGTCATATCCACATAACCTTCATCAATGCTTGCTGGCTCCACTAAGGGAGTGACGCGTCTTAAAAAGGAAAAGAAGGAATTTGAAAGCATTTCATAATATTTAAAATCGCAGGGAACGATAATTAAAGAAGGGCAACGCTCCAAAGCTTCGTAGGTGGGCATCGCGCTATGAACGCCAAATTTCCTCGCTTCATAATTTGCCGTAGAGACGACGCCTCTTCTACCAGGATGACCAACAATAATCGGCTTCCCTCTTAGTTCAGGGTTCCTCGCCTCTTCTGCTGTAGCAAAGAAAGCGTTCAAATCGATGTGCATGATGATTTTCGCCATACCGGAATTTTATCGTAAGCGCGAATTCTTGTTAAGAATTTACCTATTGCTAAAATTGGTTTCTTTCTCTAAAAATTGTCGCATCTTTTCAAGTGACAAACCATAAGGAGACAATTGCTCATCAAAACTTGCGTGTTCCACGAAAACGTTGGGCACACTAAAGGCGGAAATCTTTCCTTTGTACCCTTTTTCAAGCAAGGCCGCCTCTAATAGAGTTACAAATCCGTTTTTCGTTCCATAGGGGTCATAGATGATTACTTGAGCACTACTCATTAGCTTCGAAATGGCTAATGAATCGAGAGGATTCAAAAATATCGCGTCAATAAAACCGACGGGAAGATCTTTGCATTTTTGGAAAAGGTCAAATCCTAAAGGTCCGACCGTAATTACGTTTACGCCCCCATCTATGATTTCTTTTCGAATGAGCCATTTCTTCTCTTCAATAGAAAGGGTTTCGTCATGCCAATTCTCTTGTTCGCTATTCATCACCGAATGCGGATAGCGAATGGCGTAAACCCCATTCCCATCTTTTAAAGACTCACTGAGCAATTTCTTAGCGATTTGGTAAGTGCTAGGCATCGATAAAGTCACATTCGGGATACTATTTAAAAACGCTTCGTCATAAATTCCTTGATGGGTGGCTCCGTTTAATCCGACTAAGCCCGCTCTATCGATAAGAAGACTTAAATCCGTATTCATCCTTGCGCAATCATGCAGCACTTCATCATAAGCGCGCTGTAAGAATGTGGAATAAATGGTAACGATTGGATGAATCCCTTCTAAAGATATTGCTCCAGCCATCGTCAAAGCGTGTTCTTCGGCGATGCCGACATCAATCGAACGCATTGGGAAATCGTCAAAGCAAGCCTCTAAGCCACTTCCTCTAACCATTGCTGGTACGATAAGTTCGCATTTTTGATGCGTTGCCATTTCGTGGTGTATCAAGTCGCCCATATGGTGACTCCATGAATTTAATCCATCGTAGTTTCTTGAAGGTCGACCCGTTGCAATATCAAAAGGCGTTACCCCGTGCCAATAACCAACTTTGTCGTTTTCAGCTGGCTCATATCCTTTCCCTTTTTTGGTTCGAACATGCACAACCGCGGATTTGGTTGTCGTTTTCGCCTCTTTAAAAGCTTTCTCTAACGCTTTGATATTGTGCCCATCCACCGGTCCAATATAGGTATATCCCATGTTGTCGAACAAAGTGTTGGGTACTAGAACGCTTTTGATTTTAGATTTGATGAATCTCCAAATGGAACGAATCCGCTTTCCACGACCACTATTGTAGACCATCGATTTATGGAAACTGCGCTTGATGTCATTGTAGAGACGATTGACGGATACCTTGCGGAACATTTTTCCGATTGCCCCCGTTGGAGCGGATATGCTCATTCCGTTATCGTTAATGACAATAATGACTTTATGATCACGGCAGCCGATATCATTTAATGCCTCAAACGCAAGCCCGTTTACTAAGCTCGCATCGCCAATCACTCCGACCACATTATAGTTCTGGCAAGATAAGTCTCTAGCGATCGCAAAGCCTTCGATTGCACTAAGAGAAGTAGAACTATGTCCTGCTTCATAGACGTCGTAATTTGACTCTTTTCGATTCTCAAAGCCTGTGACAAAGCCTTTTTCGTTTAAGTGATCCAATGAACGTCCGGTTAAGATTTTGTGGGTGTAGCATTGATGCCCTACATCGAAGATTAATTTGTCGGTTGGAAAGTTAAAAGAGCGGTATAACGCAACCGTTAATTCTACGACGCCAAGGTTACTGGATAGATGCCCACCATAAATGGACGTTTTTAAAACAATCTCCCGGCGGATGTCGTAACAAAGAGCCTCTAATTGCTTATAACTAAGTGTTTTAACAATATTAGGGTCTTTTAATGATGTTATTTCGATTCTATCTATTCTTTTTTTCATCGTGAAACAACTATAAAACTACTAATTAACTACTATGTTATTTTTCAATAGTCACGTATTTTCCTACCTTTTTCTTTGCTTCAGTCAAAGTAAGATTAAGCTCATCGATAAGCTTTTCCCCTTCTTCAAATAGTGATAAAGACTCTTCTAACGAAAGAGTTCCGCTTTCGATTTTGGCAACAATTTCTTCTAAACGTTTTAGTTTTTCTTCAAAACTCTTTTCCTTTTTTTCACTCATGTTTTGTTGCCTCCACTTTGCTTAAGATTATACCATCCTTGACTCTTAGATTTAACGTAGAGCCCTTATCTATTTTATCAATACTTCTAATGATTTCCCCTTTCGCATTATAGATGATTCCATATCCTCGATCTAAGACGGCATAGGGATTAATCGCAGCTAGATGTTTTTTAAGTGAACTTAGTTTTTCTTCTTTGATTTTTAAGCCAACTGCAGCAGCTGAATTTAATCTACCTTTTAAGGATATTATTTTTTCCTCTATTGGCTTATAGAGATCAATCGCGCGCGAGAAGAAAGAACGTGATGATAATAAATTTACCTTCTCTTGCTTTTGATGAATTAGTCGTTCCATTGTTAGCATGATTCGCCTTTCATCTTCTGCAATCATGGTCATGATGTCTTCTTGATTTGGGGTTGCTGCTTCCGCTGCTCCGGTTGGAGTTGAGACCCTTAAATCACAGACATAATCCACTAGTGTTACATCCACTTCGTGGCCTACCGCGGATATGGTTGGCATTTTGCTACTTGCTAAGGCGCGTACAAATTTCTCATCATTAAAGGCGTTAAGGTCTTCGTTTGACCCACCACCTCTAGCGACGATAAGGGTGTCAAGCGGATAAGCTTGAGAGAGTTCAAAAGCTTTTAATAAGGAAGAAGGAGCGTCTTCTCCTTGGACTAAGCTAGGAAAAAACATGATATCGGCTAAAGGCCATCTTCGACCTAAGTTTTTAATCAAGTCACTTAAAGCCGCACTCCCTCTTGCACAGATTATGCCGATCGTTTTTGGAAATGGATTGATTGGTCTTTTCCTTGTTTCATCGAATAAGCCTTCTTCGGCAAGCTTCTTTTTTAGCTTTTCTAGCTTTAATAAGGCGTCTCCTTGTCCAGCTGGAAGAAGAGTCCTCGCGATAAAAGAATAACGGCCTTTTGCAACGTAAACATTGATTTTTCCCTCTAAATCCACCAAGTCACCGACTTTTGGTGAAAAAGAAAGCTCTTCATAAGAAGAATTCCACATGATGCAATTTAAAACGCTGTGCTCGTCTTTGATATCGAAATAAACCGCGCTTGGGTAAACTTTAAAAGAAGAGATTTCACCCCGTACTTTTAGCCAATAAATAAAAGAGCCTTCAAGTGTGTCTTTAATGAGACTATTGATTTCCGTTACGGATAAATAGTTTTTTACCGAATTATGATTCACGAACAAGCACCTTATCCAAAATTGCGTTTACGAACTTATAGTCCTTCGCATCGAGATAATTTTTGGCTAGATTGACTGCCACGTTGATGACGATACCCTTGTCGATTTCTTGATCGACATAAAAGTAATGAGATAAGGATAGAAGCAATATAGCTTGCTCAACACGATTCAGGCGATCAAAAGTCCACTTAATCATGTTCTTTTCTAGTAAAGAAATCTCCGCGTTTAAGTTTTTAATCGTCACTAAAACGATTTGTTTGACATAAATTGGGCATTCTTCATAAGGAAGATCGCATAATGCGCTTACGATTGCTTCAATATCGATTTCTTCCCCCATGTCCATATAGGTTAAGACGTCATATAGAGCGTTCATTGCGACGATTTGTTGACGATTGCGTGATGAGATTTGTTGATTTGTCATAGAACAATGCTTCCTTATCTTTTGTAAGCCGTGACATTTTACCATAAGCGCTTTATGAAGTGAAAAGCTATCGAAAAAAGCTCTCCGATTAGGAGAGCCCTTATTTTTGACTAATGGAATCCGTTCACATTGATTGTGACGTTGAAGGGAACGGTTTCGCACATCATTTGAATCGCGTTAGAAACATTCTCTTCTATGGCGGTGCAAACTTTTTTCACATCGACACCCGTCTTTAGGACGACTTCAAGCTTGATATCGACTTTTCCGTTTTTCCGAATCGTCGCATGAACAGGCTTAGAAAATTCAATGGTATAGACCTTTCTCTTTTTGCTCGTATCAATAGAAACGCCGTTGACTTGATTGCAAGCGTTAACGGCAATCGTCTCGAAAACGCGGTGAGAGATCCCCATATCGCCAAGGTAAGTATAATTATTAATTTCAACGTATCCGCTTCTCATAAATATGAATATCCCTTATTTCAATAAACTACGCAAGTAATTTGCAAAACTTGTTACATTAAATCCGTAATGAGAGAGCGCTTCCTCGCATGGGGCGCTGACTCCGAAATCATGCAAACCATAAACGTGATCGCAATATTTGTAATAGCTAGTGCCCGTTGCCATTTCTAAGCCAACTCGCTTTTCACGGGGAAGAAGGAAGAGACTTTCTTTATAGGATTCAGGCTGTTTTTCAAATATTTCAAAGGAAGGCACGCTAATGACGTTAATGCTAATTCCTTCTTTCTTTAATTCTTTGCTCGTTTCTATTGCCAAATTCACTTCTGAGCCAGAAGCAAGCACTTCCAAGGCTGGCTTATCATTTTTTTCGACTAGATAAGCCCCGCGATTCACGCCTTCTTTACTTGAAGAGGGAATTAAAGGGAGCGCTTGGCGGCTTAAAATAAGGCAAATAGGCGTATCTAAGCTAGCTAGAGCATAATTCCAAGAGGCATAAGTCTCTCTAGCGTCAGCTGGTCGTAAAACGACAAGGTGCGGTTGCGCACGGAGGGACTCAAGCTGCTCAATCGGTTCATGAGTTGGCCCATCCTCCCCAACTGCTAAAGAGTCGTGAGTAAGAATATAAATTGCTGGCAATCTTTCTAAACTAGACATGCGGATTGCGGCGCGCATGTAATCAATGAAAACAAAGAAGCTACCAACATAAGTCCTGACCCCTCCATGAAGGAGCATTCCATTTTGTACGCTGGCCATTTCAAATTCGCGGATACCGAAATTGATATTTCTCGCTTCGTGATGAGCTGGGCTAAAGCCAGGATCAGAAGGGATTGATGTCTTTGTACTACTTGCTACATCCGCGCTTCCACCCATTAGAAATGGAATATTATGATTAGCTTCCACCAAGAAGCGGCCACTGGTCGCGCGGCTCGCTTCATTTTTAAATTCGTTTGGTTCGTCTAAGAGATAGTCGTTTAAATCTCCTTTTAAGGCAAGGAGAAATCTACGATATTCTTCCGGATATTGCTTTTGATAGGCTTTTAAGTCTTTCTCGTATTTCTTGTATGCTTTTTTGCCACGCGCTAAGAAGGTCTCATTAAATCTATCGTAGACCCTTGGATCGACTTCAAAAGGAGGTAAAGAATAATGGAAGAATTCTTTCGTTTCTTCAGTCATGACTTGTCCTAAAGGAGAACCATGGCTTTTATGGCTGCCCGCTAAAGGAGAGCCATAGCCAATCTCGGTATGGACCAAAATCATAGTTGGCTTCCCACATGGTTTTTTGGCCTTTTTGATTGCTTTTGATATTTCCTCTAAGTTATTTCCGTCTTTTACTTCTAATGTTCTCCAGCCACTTGCTTCAAAACGCTTCCTTTCGTCTTCATTAAGAGACCAGGAAGTCGGGCCGTCTAAAGTGGATTGGTTTTGGTCATAGATAAGAATGAGCTTTTCTAATTTTTGTAGACCAGCAAAACTGATTGCTTCTTGACTAACGCCTTCTTCTAAACAGCCATCGCCGCATAAAACGAATGTGTAATGGGAGCAAAGTCTTTCCCCTTCCTTGTATTGAGAGGCAACCGCTTCTTCAGCAAGCGCAAAACCAACGGATTGAGCGATTCCTTGCCCTAATGGACCAGCGGTCGCTTCTACCCCTGGAGTATATTTCACTTCAGGATGGCCAGGCGTTAATGACCCTAATTGGCGGAATAACTTCAAATCTTCGATTGATAAAGAGAATCCCGCTAAATGAAGCAAAGCATATAGAAGCGCACTATTGTGCCCAGAGCTTAAAATGAAACGGTCACGATTAAACCAGCTCGTATCTTTTGGGTTAGCGGTTAAATAATCGCGATATAGAACATAAAGAGTCGGAGCGATATCTAAAGCCATCCCTGGGTGACCGCTATTCGCCTTGTCAATCATGTCTAAAACAAGTGCGCGCAAGGTATTCACCGATAAGGTATCGATGTCATCATACTTTTTTGGATAAGCCATAGTTATTAACCTCCTTAGTTATTTTTTAGTTCTTAATTAGTAGATACATTATACTAAGTATAATGATTACTCTTTTTTGATTTGAATTCCCACCGCATCTAGAGCATCTTTAGAGACGCCTCCAGGCGCTTTTGACATTGGATCGACGGCTTGAAGATTCTTTGGGAAAGCGACAACGTCGCGGATGTTATCTGTCCCACATAATATCATTGATAAACGTTCTAAGCCAAACGCGATGCCTCCATGAGGAGGTACTCCGTATTTGAAAGCATCAATAAACCAACCGAACTTACGAGCGATATCTTCTTCGCTTAATCCTAAGATGGAGAAGATCTTCCACTGTGTATCATGGTCATAGATTCTAAGCGTTCCTCCACCAGCTTCGTAACCATTAATGATGATATCGTAAGCGTAGGCAAGAACCTTTTCTGGATCAGAGTCTAAATACTTTAAATCTTCATCGCGAGGACGAGTGAATGGGTGATGCTCTGCCGTATAGGAATCATCTGTTCCTTCGATTTTATCAAACATTGGGAAATTGATAACCCAAAGTAAATCGTAAGTTCCTGGCTTAATATAGCCGAGTTCTTTCGCAAAGCGTGTTCTTAGTGCACCTAATCCAAAATCGATGTCGCGGCGATAATCGCTGCTGGCGAATAAAATATAATCATCTTCCTTTAAGGAGAGAGCATGTACGAGTTCATTTTGCGCTTCTATCGATAAGAACTTCGTGAATGAGCCTTCTAATTTCTCGTTTTGGAATTTTAGCGCCATTACGCCTTTTAGATTGAATTTTCTTGCTTCAAGCTGTAAAGCGTCTAATAGTTTTCTCGTACCTTTTTCCGCATAAGAAGGAATAACAATCGCTTTTACGTATTTTTGGTTATGGAAACCTTCAAATGCACTATTTTTCATGATGGATGTGATGTCATGAAGGAATAGTTCGTATCGGGTATCAGGCTTATCGCTACCATATTTATCCATCGCATCCCAATAATCAATGCGACGAAGTGGCAATTTTACGTCGTAATTCACGACCTCTTTAAAGACCTTTGCTAAAAAACCTTCCGCTATCGCTAAAACTTGATCTTGATCAAGGAAAGAGGTTTCGACGTCGATTTGCGTGAATTCTGGTTGGCGATCCGCGCGAAGGTCTTCATCGCGGAAGCATCGCGCGATTTGATAATAGCGCTCTACTCCCCCAACCATAAGAAGTTGCTTGAATAATTGTGGGGATTGAGGAAGAGCGTAGAAACTACCATGGTGTAAGCGAGAAGGGACAATATAGTCTCTAGCTCCTTCTGGCGTAGCGAGATTAAGAATTGGAGTCTCTACTTCCAAAAAGCGATTCTTGTCGAAATATTCGTGGGTAATTTGACAAATTTTGGCTCTTGTTCTTAATCGCTTTAGCATGATTGGCCTACGAATGTCCAAATAACGGTATTGAAGCCTTGTGTCCTCTAAAGCATCGGTATTATCCGCGATGATAAAAGGTGGATTTTCGGCAGTGTTAACAACTTTTAGTTCACTCACGATGACTTCGATTTCGCCAGTAGGAAGTTTAGGATTTGGAACATCCTTTTTGCTAACCTTTCCTCTAACCGAAATCACATATTCATTACGTACGGTTGGTGCTTTTGTAGAATCGGTGATGGTGAGTTGCACGATTCCCGTATTGTCACGCAAATCGATGAATTCGATGGCGCCGAGATTTCTTTTATTGGAAACCCATCCTACAAGCGTGACCTCTCTTCCGACATCTTTTAAGCGCAATTCGCCATTATAATCAGTTCTTTCCATAATAAATCCCTCTTATTTTTCGTGATGATGGCAAGAGCATTCATGGCCTTCATGAGAGCAATTGCATTCTTCACATGAACATGTTTCTTCCCCAAATTCTTCATCAAGGGTCTTTTCTAAATCATCTAATTTCACTTCTTTTTGTTCTTTGGTTTTTAGATTTTTGAGCTGACAAACCCCATTTTTGAGTTCTTCTTCCCCTAAAATGAGGGCGAAACGGGCGTTTCGCTTTTCCGCCTTCTTGAAATAGCTTCCAAGCTTAGCGGTCGCAAAAGGCATTTCCACGCTATAACCTAGCATTCGGATATCACTCGCTAAGTGAGTCGCTTCTTCCATCGTCTCTTCTCCGATTGGCATAAGATAGACGTCGAGTTCACTTTCGACATTATCGAATAAATCCGATTGCTCCATTAATGCCATGATGCGTTCTACGCCTACCGCAAAGCCAACGCCCACCATGTCTGGACCGCCAAATTGTTTGGTTAAGCCAGAATAATGGCCGCCTCCGCAAAGCGCTCCATAGTCTTTCCCGTCCTTACTTTTCGCGTGGACTTCAAAGACGATTTCGCTATAGTAATCAAGTCCACGAACTAACGAATCATCGATTTCATATTTGATTTCAAAATCATTCAAAATGCTGATGGTCTTATAAAATCTTTCTTCGCTTTCTTTGGAAAGATAATCTTTCATTTTTGGAGCATTTTTGGCGATTTCTTGATCCTTTTCGACTTTGCAGTCGAGAATTCTCATTGGATTAAGCTCTAGGCGGGCGTGGCAGTCTTCGCACATCTCATCAATATGAGAAGCAAAATATTTTTTGAGGGCATCTCGATACGCTTTGCGGCTATTATCGTCACCAAGCGTATTGATTTTTAAGGAAATATCTTTAAAGCCGAGCATCGAAAATGCTTGAACGGCCATAATAATGGTTTCAGCATCAAGAAGAGCGGAATCATAGCCAACAGCCTCTACACCAAATTGGTTAAATTGACGGTAACGGCCAAGCTGAGGCCTTTCATAGCGGAACGCAGGTCCGCAATAAAAGAACTTCATTGGCATATCCATTGATGCATAAAGTTTATTGCTTACGATAGCTCTCATTACCCCCGCTGTGAATTCTGGGCGGAGAGTAACGCTACGATTTCCTTTATCGAGGAAGGTATACATTTCTTTACGAACAATGTCGCTACTTTCTCCAGCTCCGCGCGCAAATATTTCCGTGTATTCTAGAGATGGTGTCATGATTTCATGATACCCGTACAGTTCGACTACCGCGCGAAACAAAGAAGTTACATAGTGATATTCGTCCATCTCCTTATTATAGAGATCGTGAGTTCCTTTAATTGGTTGAAATTCCATAATTTTCTCCTTTTAATGTGTTACTCTTTGGCAAGAGATGATACTTTTTATTCCGTTTAACGAAAGAAAGGCATCATTAATTGTTTTGGCATCCTTTACATAAATTGTAAGCGTCAAGGTAGCGATCATTGTCGAAGGATTGACATGTGCCTTAACATCAGCGATTGGAATGTTCTTGCTCGCTAATGAATTCAAAACATCATTCAATAAACCAATTCGATCGTTAGCGAATATCTGAATATCGACTGGATAAGAAGAGTTGCCTAGATTATCTTTCCAATAGACAGGAATCAAGCGTTTTTGCTCGTTAGCGACATTCGGGCAATCGGCGCGATGAACGGATATTCCCTTCCCTTTTGTTACGTATCCGACAATGTCGTCGCCTGGAACAGGCGTACAACATTTCGCGAGCGTAACCGCGAGATTATCGACACCAGAAACGTAAATCGGATTGTGGTCATCGTTATTTGTGCTATGCGTAGGAGCCTTAAGCGTTTTTGGTTTCTTTCTTAGCCCTAAGAAATCAATAATCGCTCCTGGTATGGGGTTTTTATTGGCGATCGCCGTATATAATGCGTTCAAATCCGCGCAATGATATTCGCTAAGAACTTTTGGATCAGAGAGATATTTCTCCATCTCCCCTTCACCAATGTCTTGCATTTTGAAGGAATCGATTGCCGATTCTTTGCCCTTACGGATATTTTCATCAGCAAGAAATGCCTGATTTTTGGCATTAAGCGCTTTTCGAATATGGTTCTTCGCGCTCGCGGTTTTAACAATATCAAGCCAACCTTCATTTGGCCCAGCAGAGTTTTTGCTGGTCTTGATTTCGCAAACATCCCCCGTTTTTAATTGGGTGTTAAGCGGGACAAAAACCCCATTAACCAGTGCGCCAACCGCACTATCGCCGACTTTCGTATGAATTTTATAAGCAAAATCCAAAATTGTGGCGCCTTGAGGCAAATCAATGACCTTTCCTAAAGGCGTAAAAACATAAACGTTCGCGTTAAAGATGTCGTTACTTAAGGCTGCGATATAGCTTTTCGCATCGCCGCCATTTTCTTCTCCTAACGTTACAAAATCGCGGAACCAATGCAATTTCTCTTCGATATCTTGCTGTTCCAATTTCGCGTTATAGTGATTACCTTCTTTATAACGCCAATGGGCGGCGACACCGGTTTCGGCGATTTCATCCATCTCTTTGGTGCGGATTTGCACTTCATAGATATTTCCATCCCCCGCGACGATCGTTGTATGCAAGGATTGATACATATTTGGCTTAGGCATAGCGATATAATCCTTAAAGCGTCCAGGGACTGGTTTATAAGTGCTATGGATAATTCCAAGAATTTCGTAACAATTCAATTCGGTTTCGGTAATGATTCTAACGGCCAAAACATCATAGATTTCATCGAAATCATAATGCTTAAGATACATTTTTCGATAAATGGAATAAATGCTTTTTACACGGCTTTCAATCCGGAATGGTATCTTTTTCTCGAATAAAATATCCGCGATACGCTTTTTTAAAGCTTCAAGAGATTCTTGACGGTTTTTCTCCCGCTCGTTAAGCATATGGAGAATCGCTTGGTATTTTTCGGGTTCTAGGTATTTTAAGGATAGATCCTCTAATTCACTTTGAATGGTATAAATTCCAAGACGGTGCGCGATTGGGGTAAAAACATCGAGCGTCTCTTTCGCTAAGGCCTTTTGACGGTCCGGAGTTAAGCTATCAAGGGTGCGCATGTTATGAAGTCTATCCGCAAGCTTTACCAAAATGACGCGAACGTCTTTTGCCATCCCTAAAAAAATCTTTCGATGATCTTCGGCTTCAAAATCGGCTTCGCTACGATGAGAGAGCTTCATGCGTTGAATCTTCGTTAAGGAGTCCACTAAAAAGGCAACATCCTCCCCAAAACGGGTTTTTATATCCTCAATTGTGGTGTCGGTATCTTCGACTACATCATGGAGAAAACCAGCTGCTAAGGTGGCAGGCCCTCCTTGTAAAGACGCTAAAATATAAGCGACTTCCAAAGGATGCTGAATATATGGCTCACCTGATTTACGGAAAACATTTTTATGTTTTTCTTTCGCAAACAAATAGGCGTCTTCGACCATTTGCCTGTCTTTTGGATTAAAAATATAGGTATAAAAAAGATCCTTCACGTCTTGGAAGGTGTGCATGGGGTATCCCCCGTTTGGTAATAATGGCTTTTTTCCGCTTTCTTCCATACTTTGCTATTATACGCCACTAAGAAAAACTCGCGAGATTTACTCATGAAAAGTTTTCATTTCTTGCGCGATGAGTTGAAGCGAGACCTTTCCTTTCCATTCATTCGCATCCATATGGCAATAGAAAGACACCTTTTCTTCACTCGGAATGTTTTCTTGGCGTAAAGAAAAAGAGAATAATCGCGCTTGTTCGTTAATTTTTGTGGACAAGAATTTTCCGTTTTTGGTAAATGCCAAATCGATTTTCTTTAAGGTGAGGGAAAATAACGGGGCAGGATTTTCATTTCCAAATGGGCCAAAAGATTCTAGCAAATAAAAATTCTCCATATTGCATTCGGACTTATCTAAATCAATGGCGACTTTTTCTTTCTTTTCAAGATGATGCTTCATCGCCGCGAATTCAAAATCTTTTTTGAAGGTTTCAAGGTCTTCTTTTTTAATGCTCCCCCCGCCTGCGAATTCGTGGCCTCCAGAGGTAAGTAAAGGGGCATGAGTTCCTTTAAGTGCCTTTAGAACATCAAAACCTTCTTTGCTTCTTAAGCTTCCTACATAAATGGAAGCGTCTTTTTTAGAAGAAGAAAACACCGCGATTGGTTTTTCATATTCATTTAATAAGCGATTAGCGAGCAAGCCGTTTAATCCTTCCGGGAGGTCGGTAACTAGGAATATACTTTCTTTATCGATTGGAAAAGCAAATTTTTCTTCCGCGTCTTTGGTTAAGCTTTTTCTTTTTTCATTTACATTTGATAAATAGAGAGCGATTTTCTTTTGCGTTTCTATGTCATTAGAAACGAAATAACGGACAACCCGATTAGTCTCGCTACCTGTTTCCACACGCCCTACCGCGTTAATTTTTGGGATGATTTCCATTTGAAGCGTCGAAGCGAAAAAGTGATGCCGTTCCGTTAAAAGGGAAAAGGGTAAAAAACGATTTTTATTCATCAACGAAACCGCAAGATTCACCGCATCGCGGTTATAGGAAACTAAAGGCATCGCATCGCTTAATAAACTCGTCGCGCCTAAGGCAAGAAGGTATCCATCATCATCTTTTGCTAGGGCTCGATAAAATAAATAGGATAAGAAGCCCGCTGAAACGCTAGGATTAGTCAGATTAACCGTATTGGGGTGAATTAAAGTTACAATCGGAGAAGGTATTTCTTGATATTCATGATGATCTAAAACAATCACTTCTATCCCTAACTCGTTGGCTTTTCGAATCGCTTCAGACGAGGTAACTCCGTTATCGACCGTAAAAATCAATGAGAATCCCGCCTTAGCAATACGAATCACGTTATCTACGTTTAACCCATACCCATCTAGATAACGACTTGGCACATAATAGCTAGCGCTAATAGACATCCTTAAAAGCAAGGAATAAATGATGCTAGTTGCGGAAATTCCATCAAAGTCATAATCGCCATATACGATAACTTTTTCGTTTTCCTTTTTTGCCTTTTCTAAGCGAGAAATCGCCGCTTTAACGCAGTCAAATGAAGAGATGTCTTTCAAACAAGAAAACGAGGGTGCCTCAGTTTTCTTTAAAAAAGCATCCTCGTCTAATTGGTAATATTTCTTGAGCTTTTCCTTAAAAGAATTCATTAGTCGTTAATTCCGATAAAGATAGCTTCTTCTGGCTCAGCGCCACGTCTTCTTCCCGCTGGAGTTGGAGCAGTTGGTGTTTTCTTTTTCGGCTTGATGGAAATATGGACTCGCGAGAAAGCACGGGCTAAAAGAATGGAACTTGGAGCCAATAAAGTAAGGGTAAATATGGCCATAATGACAACGCCAACCATGATACCTAAATATACCATTGTCCAAACGCTTGGCATGAATCCCATATACCAAATGAAACCAAAAGCGGAGATGAAGGCGAACCCCAATACGGATTCAGCGGCTTGCGCATTCGCCGAAGAGATACAAAGCGTTCTAAATGCAAGCGAATCCTTGTCTTTTTCGCGCGAATCGCGAGAGAGCTCTTTTTCTTTTTCCAAAATGAATAAGGAAGCGATTAAGACAAGTAATCCCGCGACAATTCCGCCAATCGACACTAATGGGGTTGAGGCTAAGCGAGTTAAAGCAAAGAATCCCATGGTTATCGCCCCTGCGCTTATCGCAAGTAATCCAGTTGCTAAGCCGCGCGATAAGCGGTAGCGAATTACCATATAAACGGTTGCAATGAGCATTCCCACTCCAAAACCGAGCCAAACAACACCTAGGCTTGGCTCGCTAGCTTGACCTACGACGTTATTTGTGGAAACGTAAATCCCATCTTTCACCACATTTTCAACGGCTCTAGTTAATGCGCCATTGAAATCGGAATTGATCGTTTCTTTCCCGCTAGAGAAGTCTAGTAAGAACTCATAAGTTTCTGTTACATCATAGTGATCGGCCCAATTGACGGTGAAATAGTGTACATCGAGCGTTTTCTCTTCTTTGGTGTAATGTACGCTTCCATTTTCCAAAGAAACGCTATTATAAGCGACAGGCTTTTGCTCAGTGCCATTAACAATATAGATATTTTTAAGGACTTTATCCTCTAAATCGGCGGAAGTGGTAAATGTTAATAAAGAACCGCTGCTCACGCGATATTCAATATAGCTAATGGTTGTGTCGTTATAACGGTTCGCATAGTTATAAGGAGTTCCGTTTAAGGCGGTAAATGTGGATAGCCCCACAATGCTAGCTAAAGCGATTAAAGAAGCAACAACGCCAATCGCTTTCGAGTGCTTTCCAAAATCTTTTGAAGCAAAAGCGCCGAAATAAGAAGGTTTTTCTTCTTTGGCGAGGTTAGGGACTTTCGTTCCGTCAATGTTATAAATCTTGCCATAATCTTTTTCAGTATCTTGGTCATTAGCAAGCAAATAGGCTTCAAGCCGTAAGAGTAAAAGGTTCGATAATGTGCCAAAGAAAGAACCTAAAACGAGCACTAAACCAAGTTTTCCAACAACGCTTGGAATGAATCCATAAACGCATAAGCCTAGGATGATTCCAATAACTCCAGCATCAATAGTTGGCCATAATGAACGTTTCGAAGCTTCTTCATGCGATTTTCTTAACGATCTTCCTTGGAATACTTGTTCCTTAAATTTGCTGAAATAGTACATGCCGCCGAAAGTCGTGATTAAGGCAACTAAGGCTAAGCCGATTAAAGCTCCTATTCCGAACTGTGCCCCAAAGAAAGAGAACATTAACAAGCTAGAGAGCAAAGCGATAGCAACATTAGAAAGAATCGCCAAAGCGCCAAGACGATAAAGGCTAATTAAGAGGACGGCCAAAAAAGCAAAAGCAATCAAAGAAGCGATAAATGTTGCCCCAAAATTAGGATGAACGGCCCAGTTTCCGAAATTGACGAGTGGCTCAACGGTCGCATTAGTTGTGTCATAGAAAGCAAATGTGACATCGTATCCATTCACTCCTAAATCCTTATAACTTGTGGCGTTGAGAAGATTTTTATAATAGAAAGCAGCTTGATAAGCAGCGTCAGCCTTAGAAGAATCGTAGCCTTCGCTCGTGATTGCAGCACTAGAAGGAATGAGTTGGAATTCCTTGTAATTATCGGTCTCTTCTTTTGCTTGATACCAAGCTTCAGTCCCTGGTTCAGCAAAAATTAAGCGGGAAGCAACATTTGGATCATAGGCAGAATTAGAACTTTCCGTTTTGGCATAGGTATCACCGACTTGTTTATTTGCCCAAAGGACGAAATAGCAATTCTTTGCTTCTTTGCCCTCGGATTCGTTCGCCTCTTGCGTGTTATCCTTGCAATATTTTACAAGCGTATTGAATTGGCCGTTTTCTCCGCGAAGGTCATCGTCATCCTTTAAAGGAACTACGACGGCAGGAACGTTTCCTTTACTCGTAGAGATATAGCGGATTTCGGCGCTATTTTCTTTAAAAGGATTATGCCATTTATCGTAAACTTTATAATCGTCATTCCCTTCATCTAGCGATGCCCCGATTGTGAAATCTCCACCGCTGAAGGCTAAATATTTTTGCAAGTATTGGTATTTGGTTTCGTCGTCTTTAGCCGTTCTAAGCTTAACTCGGACCGTGTCATAGCCTTCTTTAACAACTTCGGCTTCCACATCCATCGTCTTAAGGCGTTTTTCCATTTCTTCGCCAACGAGATCGACTGCTTCTTTATCGGAAGCATCGATATAATTTGAGGTTTCTACGCCTCCGTAAGTGCTATCCGCTTTGGAAATTTTATAGACCAAATCACGGCCTGATCCATAAGTTAAATCCGTGTCAAGACCGACAACGGTTGGGCCAATCACACTAAGGGCACCTAGTATTAGGCTACCCGTTAATAAACAATATCCAAGTTTACGACGCATAAATGGAGGTTCCTCCTAAAGACAACGTCCACGAAAAAAATCGCGAGTACGCAACGAATACAATACAACATCGAGCGACTTTACGGAAGTAATTTCTTCTTAAGAAGAACCTTTAACGCTAACTTTATGCGAAATTTCAAAATTAAAACAAACTGCCTTGATGAGCAATCTTAAGATGGCGATAGGCTTTTTCGGTTGCAATACGCCCACGAGGTGTACGGTTAACTAGCCCAATCATGACTAAATATGGTTCATAAACGTCTTCAAGATTCGTGATTTCTTCTCCGATTGCACTCGCGATGCTTTCTAAGCCAACCGGGCCACCATGAAAACGGTCAATGATTGTGAGCAAATACTTAATGTCGACCTCATCAAGTCCTAAGCTATCGATTTTTAAAGCGCCCAGAGCGCTTAAAGCAAGCGACTCATCAATCGTCGTCTTTCCTTCATAGTTAGCAAAATCGCGAACACGCTTATAAAGACGATTCGCAATTCGAGGTGTGCCCCTGCTTCTTGAAGCGAGCAATTTTTTAGCTCCCTCAGAAATTGAGGTTCCAAAAACTTTAGAAGTGCGCTCGATGATTTCTGAAAGCTCATCTTCTTTATAGAAATCGATTTTTGCGGAGATTCCAAAGCGAGAGCGAAGCGGGTTAGATAAATCCCCTGCTCTAGTTGTCGCTCCGACAAGCGTGAAAGGAGGAAGAGGCAAATTCATCGCTTTGGAAACGCCATCGCGATTGATGAGTATCGACAACGTGAAATCTTCCATTGCGCCATAAAGAACTTCTTCGACGACCCGTGGAAGACGATGAATTTCATCAATGAAAAGGACATCCCCGGGTTCTAATTCGCTTAAAATGGCCGCTAAATCGCCAGCTCGCTCAATCGAAGGGCCATTAACGGTCCTAATTTTTCCGCCCATTTCATTCGCGATGACATAGGCCATCGTTGTTTTTCCTAAGCCCGGGGGGCCGTACAAAAGAACGTGATCTAGTGTTTCATTGCGCTTTTTGGCGGCGCCAATAAAAATTTTAAGGTTTTTCTTTAGCTCTTCTTGCCCAACATATTCAGAAAGCGTTTTTGGGCGAAGGGTAATTTCACTATTCACTTCGTCTTCTTCTTTGCGGGCGTCTAAAAGTCTTTCTTCTTTTTTCATTTGCTCCCCTTTCCAAGCTTACGAAGAGCAAGGCGAAGAATATCTTCGTTACTCGCATTAGGCTCGTTGATTGTGCTTAAAACATCATCGACATCTTTGACTTTAAAGCCGAGCGTCTTTAAGGCTGCGCGGACTTCATCATATTGTTTTTCGTTAACGTTTTTGCCACTTGGAGCAAGATGGCCACGTAAATCCAAAATAATCTGGGCAGCGGCTTTAGGGCCAATGCCTGGTAGTTTCTTTAAATAAGCGGTGTTATTGCTTTCGATTGCCTTAAATAAGGCGTCAGGGGTTGTCGCTTTTAAAGCATTTAAAGCGGTTTTTGGGCCAATGCCCTTTACCGCGATTAAAGATAAAAAGGCCTCTTTTTCGATTTTGCTAGCAAAACCAACTAAATAATGGTCGTCTTCCGTAATAACTTCATGAATAAATAGCGTTACTAAAGAATCAATTGCAAAATCCAAGGAACGAGCGCAAAGAATTTCATAACTAACGTCATGAACATCTAACGCAATTCTTTCCTCGTTACAAGCGATAACTTTGCCTTTGAGTTGATAAAAAATTCCCATAATTTAATACACTAACACAAATAAAAGCGACAAGAGAATTCCAAATAAAGCACTACTTGCCACGATGAATGTCGAACCGAAATAACCTTGTTCCTTTTTCATTAGAATCATTATAACCGCTATTCGCTATATTCGAAGGTGTAATCGCCTAAATGAACCGTATCCCCCTCCGATATCCCTTTTTCTTTGAGTGCCTTTTCAATTCCGATGGAGTCTAGATATTTCACGAGCAACGCCAAGCCTTCTTCTTCGTGGGTATTGATGCGGTTAGCTCTTTCAATGACTTTATCCCCTTCAATATTCCATTCGTGAGGTGAAAGTTGTTTGATGGTAAATAGAGGCCCGCTATCTTCGTGTCCATCATAAACTTTAACTTTTTCGAGTTTTTCCATGCCCTTAAGGGGGAATTCAGGAGTAACGTCGATTAGTTCTTTTGTTTTTAAAATGATTTCTTGAATGCCTTCATGCGTCAATGAGCAAAGAGGCAAAGAATGAATTCCTAAAGCTTTATCGAACTTTTCTTTTCTTTCTAGGGCACCTTCCGAATCCATTTTGCTAGCGACGACGATTTCTGGACGTTCATCTAATCTCGCGCCGTAGGAAGCAAGCTCTTTTCGAATTGCTTTATAGTCTTCGACTGGATCACGTTCCCCACTCATCGAAACGAGATGGATCAAAACTTTTGTTCTTTCGATATGACGAAGGAATTGGATTCCTAACCCCTTGCCTTCATGGGCCCCCTTAATTAATCCGGGCATATCCGCTAAAACAAATGATCTTCCATCCGGCAAATAAGTAACTCCTAAATTTGGAATTAAGGTGGTAAACGGATAATCCGCGGTTGGAACATTAGCTTTACTAACGACATTCAAAAATGTTGATTTTCCCACGCTAGGAAAGCCGATTAGTCCAGCGTCCGCAAGCATTTTTAATTCAAGAACCAAGCGCTTTTTCTCAGCTGGTTCGCCATTTTCCGCGATTCGAGGAGCACGGTTTCTAGAGGTTTTATAGGCGGCATTTCCTTTTCCGCCTCTGCCTCCTTTTGCAACGAGGACTTTTTCGTTTTCTTCTTTTAAATCAGCAATGATTCTTCCTGTTTTTTCTTCGCTTACGACAGTACCTGTGGGCACTTCTACAATTACGTCAGGGGCGGAAAACCCTGTCATGAGTTTCTTATCGCCTTTCCCTCCATCCATTGCTTTAATAAGACGCGAATGACGGAAATTATATAATGTATTAAGGTTATTTTTGGCAATGAGATAAACACTCCCTCCTCTTCCTCCATTTCCGCCATCAGGGCCACCGAATTCTTTGTTTTTGTCATGCAAAAAGCAGATGGCTCCATCACCACCTTTGCCACTTCTTACTTCAATCACGCAACGGTCGATTAGCATATTTTGCCTCCTTTTATTAAGCTTTTAGAGACATCTTTTCTTCTTCAGTCAATAGATAGTTCTTCTTATTTTTCTTGATTTTATGAAGCGCTTTGTAGAAATTCCACGAAATATTCATTAGTTTTGGGGAGATACTGCTATCCGGATCATCTTTCCAAATGACTGGGATTTCTTTAATGGTAAAGTGATTTAAAGAAAGGAAATATAAGTACTCAACGTCAAAAGCAAACGCATCGATGATTTGGTGCTTTGCCATTAATTTAGCGATATCCGTACGGAACATTTTATAGCCGCATTGCGTATCCGTGATCCCTTTTAAATGGAATTTAAGGCGAATCAAAGAGATACATCCATAGTGGGTTAATCGGCGCAAAATAGTCTGTTTTTCAACGATTTTGGCCCCTTTTGCTTCTCGACTACCAATGAAGCAATCATATTTTCCTAAGTTTTTCTTTATTTCATCAAAGGCGCTTAAATCGGTAGAAAGATCCACGTCCATAAAAAGTACGTAATCACTATTAGAAGAAAGAATCCCCTTCTTTACGGCGTAGCCTTTTCCAAACTTATTTTCGTAAGGAAGATGCTTCACTTGCATAGGCATAGTGAGTAACCCCTTCTCTAGCTTTTCTTCCTCTTCTTTTGAGGAACCATCGCTTACAATCAAGATATCATAGAGAATAGGCTGATTATCGAAATAAGGAATGATTTTCTCTCTTAAATTTTTGAGTAATTTTTCCGTTTGATTTCTGACAGGCAAAATTATGGATAATTTCATAAGGTAATCTTTTAAGTGCCTTCGCTATTTTAAACAAAAGCGACCCTTCTTTCAAAGGGCCGCCTCATTAGTCTGCTTATTTCGATTCAACGGCATAGACTGAAATCTTTTTTCCGGTCTTGCCGACACGTTCGAATTTCACAATGCCGTCAATGCGGGCAAAGATGGTATCATCTCCGCCAAGACCTGCCCCTTCACCGGCCTTCATTCTCGTTCCGCGTTGACGGTAGAGAATATTACCAGCAAGGACCTTTTGGCCATCACCGACTTTGGCACCTAATCTGCGGCCAGCGCTATCACGGCCGTTTTTAGTGCTAGAGACGCCCTTCTTGGAAGCGAAGAGCTGTAAATCGATAACAAATTTCATTTTTGCTTCCTTTCTAGCTGCACAGTTCCATTCGAAACCTGTGCGATGCTTTCTAATTGCGTAAGAATCGTTTCGATGACTATTTCATCGTGTTCACTCATGTTTGACGCGATTCTTTTTAGTTCAAGGTACCCTTTTTTCATCGTTAGCGAATAGGAATTTTCATTGTCTTTGAGAGCTTGAACGCCACCTTGAAGGATAGCGCTAACTGCTGCGCAGACAATGTCTTTGCCTTCCTCGGCGAACTTTGCATGTCCACTAGAGATTAAATTAACGAAGGAATGGCTATGGTAAGTAACTTGAATCTTGATCATTAGGCGTTAATGGTTTTGACCACTAAGCAAGTATAAGGTTGACGATGACCAATGGTCTTTCTTTCGTTCGCTTTGCTCTTGTACTTGTAGATGGTGATTTTTTTGGAAAGACCGTGCTTTTCGACTTTGGCAACAACGCTAGCACCCTTAACATAAGGATTTCCAACGACTGTTTTTTCGCCTCCGACGAAGAGAACTTTATCAAGGGTAATTTCCTTGCCAGCTTCTGCGTCTAATTTTTCGACGTAGATTTTGTCACCGACAGCGACCTTGACTTGCTTTCCACCAGTTTCAACAATGGCGTACATGCTTTGTTCCTCCTATGGCTAATTACTCGCTCTAATGGCGCAATTTCTTGACTTTAAAACCAATTCGATGCGGTTGTAGCCCTAATAGAAGGGCAACAACGATAGTAAATATACTTAGTTATAATAACTAAAGCAAGTGGAAAACGATAAATCATCGCATAAAAAGACGCTTATTTTTCGGAAGAAACGTCAATGACTTTGCTGTCTGTTTTATTTTCGTCTTTTTGAGAGCAAAGCCAAAGAAGTGAAGCCACACAATATAGATAATTCGTCAAAAAACCGAGAACCAAAGTCACAATATGAAATGTGGTGTCCTTTTTGTCATCACTTTCCGCTTTCTTTATAGCAAAGAATCCTAAAAGTGCCGCTGCAATCGACACCACAATCAAAAATATGGAAAGATTTGCTGCTAAAGCCATGGCAAGTTTTAAACCTTCAAAGGTCCAATTTAAGTTTGGATTATTCTTTAAGAATTCTTGGATAGCGGAGTCATTGTCCTTAACAAGAGAAAAGATACAAATTGCAAGCAAAAAGCCGAATATCGCAAGGATATTTGTGATAAAGCCAGCGATGTAAAATCCCTTGGAAATCTTTTTCATATTCATACAAAAGCGTCCTTTTGTCTTATTATCGCAACAATAAACTAGATAAAACAACTGGATATTTCGCTAGGGTTTATACCCTAGAATTCAAGGATGGCTTTCTTTCTTTGAAACTATGAAACAACTGGTTAGCAGCAAAGGAAAAATAACAATCTTTGCTGATAATGATATGGTCAATAAGATAGAGAAACAGCTCTTCCGCTTCCTCTTTTAGGTGAAGCGTATCGGCCACTTCCCCTTTACTTGGGAGCGGGTCTCCGCTTGGATGGTTGTGAAGCAAATAAAAATAATGGGCGTTAGCGCGTAATAAGGTTCGTAAAATTTCTAAATGCGAAAAAGTAACTGAATCCTCTGTCCCAATGGAAATAGAACGTTCGCCTTGATAAGCTCCTGACCGATCAAAAAGAAGCAAAATAACCGTCTCTTTTTCGAGTAGGGCTACCGAAGGGGCATAAGCCTTAAATATCTCTTCGCAGGTTGGTCTTTTTAAGGAGGGGAGAGATTCTTTCGCGGCCCTTCTAGCGATTTCACCTATCGCAAGCAATTCGAGGGCTTTAACCTTTCCTATCCCCAAAAAGGAACATAGGTGAGGGATATCGCTTTTAAATAAGCCTACAAATCCGCGAGAGCAGTCAAGCAATGAGCGAGCTATTTCAATCGCGTTTTTCGCTTTAACGCCCTTTCCTAAAATAAGGGCAAGAAGTTCTTCATCGCTAAGACTATCGAGGCCTTTTGATTGCGCTTTTTCTCTAGGTCTAACATTTTTATCTATTTCTTGGATTTTCATAAATTAATTCCAAGAGAATCCCCAGCCGCCAGGAAGCTTAAGCGTCCCCTTTTTGCTCATGAAAATACGGTAAACGACTACTGCAATTAAAGAGATAGACAAAATGGATAAAACAGCGGCTAAAGTAATCGCTTCCCCTGGGATAATCTCTTTCTTTTTTTCTTTAGTTAATGGTATTCCTTTCATAAAAAACTCCTTTCACTCTTTAATAGGGGCAAAAGGAGCATTTTTACCAAAAAGAAATGCTTGATTTATAAAGATTGTATCTTATGCACAATGTTATCGAGCAAAGCGCGATTCTTTTGGAGCTTTTCTTGCTCCAGTTTCACTTTTTCCGTGGGAGCCTTATTGATGAATCCTGGATTAGAAAGCATCTTTTCGCCACGTGTCACTTCACTTTCTAGCTTTTCTTTTTCTTTAGTGAGCCGATTTAGCAATGCGCCTTTATCGATATCTTCTTCAACTAGAAGTTCGTAGCCATCATAGAAAAATGGATTACCTTCTAGTGGCGTAATAGAAATCTTGATTTCGCTAGCGAAAGTGAAACGCTTTAAATAAGCACTCGCGCCGATAAACGGCTCTTTGGGAGAAATAACTAGTCTAACCGCAGCATTAGGAGCGATATTATTCGAGCTCTTGTAGTTACGGATATCACGGATCATTTGCTCTAAAATACTCACTTTCTCCGTTGCCTTTTTGTTAAGCAAGGAACGGTCGTATTCTGGATAAGATTCAAGACATACGCTTTCTAAGTGTTTTGGAAGAGATAAATACATTTCTTCGGAAACAAAAGGAGCGTATGGACTAATCATGAGAATGATTTCGCGCATTACCTTATAAAGCACATTTTTCGTGATTTCGGCTTGTTCACCTTCGTTTTGAAGGGCGACTTTGCTCATTTCTAGATAAGAAGAGCAGAAATCATCATAAACAAAATTATAAAGAATCGTAGAAGCTTGCCCGAACTGGAACTGTTCCATTTTCCTAGAAACTTTTTTAATGGTTCTCTCTAATTTGTCTAATATGGAAGCATCAATCGTCGAGAGTTTCTTTTTTTCGATTGGGCATGGCTCAAAATTATCGCCAATCACCATTTCGACAAAGCGGCAGCTATTCCAAATTTTATTTAAATAGTTACTTGCCGCAACGACTTTTGCGTCGCTATAACGCATATCTAACCCTGGGGTGCTATTTGTGGAAATAAAATAGCGGAGAGCGTCAACGCCATATTTTTCTATCACATCAATTGGATCAATGCCATTTCCCAATGATTTTGACATTTTGCGGCCTTGCTCATCGCGAATTAAGCCATGAATGACCACTTTTTTAAATGGAGCTTTCTTCGTGAAATGAAGAGATTGGAACATCATGCGGCTCACCCAGAAAAAGATGATGTCGTAGCCAGTGACCAATGCATCCGTTGGGAAGTAGCGTTTATAATCGGGAGAGTCGGTATTCGGCCATCCTAAGGTCGAAAATGGCCACAAACCACTACTAAACCAGGTATCTAAGACATCTTCATCTTGCGTGTAATTTTCAATATCTTTCGGTGCCTCTTCGCTCACGATGACTTCACCCGTCTTTTTGTTGTAATAAGCAGGGATTCTATGCCCCCACCAAAGTTGGCGCGATATGCACCAGTCATCGACATTTTCCATCCAACGAGTTAGCACTTTTTCAAAACGATGAGGAATAAATTCGACTTTATTTTCTTTTCCTTTTTGGGCAGACAAAATCGAAGCGGCAAGAGGCTTCATTTTGACAAACCATTGCTTGCTGAGCATTGGTTCGACAACCGCTCCGCTTCTTTCACTATGGCCGACGTTATGAACGATTTTTTCAATCTTCACAAGATGGCCGCTTTCTTTAATGTCTTCGACAAGGGCTTTGCGGCATTCGTAGCGGTCCATGCCTTGGTATTTTCCGGCTCTTTCATTCATTTTTGCTTCTTCGTTTAGAACTTTAATAAATGGGAAACCATATTTTTTCGCTAAGGCAAAATCGTTAGGGTCATGAGCAGGCGTGCATTTCATGACGCCCGTCCCGAAACTCTTATCGACATATTCATCCGCCATAATCGGTAAAATGTCGCCGTTGGCGGGGTTAACGCAATTCTTGCCAACATATTTAGAATAACGTTCATCTTTTGGATTTACGAAAATCGCGGTATCGCCAAACATCGTTTCTGGGCGCGTCGTCGCGACGATTAATTTGTCTTTCGTCCCAATAACATCGTAAGAGAAATAGAAGAATTCGCCAGGATCGTCTTTATAAATAACCTCAATGTTACTTAAGGCTGTTTTCATAACGGGATCCCAGTTAATGATTTTCTCCCCGCGATAAATTAACCCCTCGTTATAAAGCGTTACAAAAACGCGTCTTACCGCTTTGGATAAGCCTTCATCTAGTGTGAATCTTTCGCGCGTATAATCGACAGATAAGCCAAGCTTTGCCCATTGGGAATGGATAATAGAGGCGTATTCTTTTTTCCATTTCCATGCCTCTTCCAAAAATGCTTCTCGCCCAATATCATAGCGAGAAATCCCTTTTGCGTTTAAAGCAGCATCCACTTTCGCTTGCGTAGCAATGCCGGCGTGGTCGGTCCCTGGAACCCATAAAACATCGTAGCCTTTCATTCGCTTATAGCGGCAAATGATATCGTCAGGGATCGTATCCATGACGTGACCTAAATGTAATTTGCCCGTTACGTTTGGTGGCGGAATCACCATGGAAAATGGCTTTTTCGATAAATCACCAGCGGTGAAATATCCTTTGCTTACCCAACTATCGTACTTTCCTTTTTCCACTTCTTTGTGGTCATAATGTTTGTCGAGCATACTAGTCCTCCAAAAATAAAACGCCCTCAGTTTTCTAAGGGCGCTAAAAGCGTGGTACCACCTTAGTTCAAGATAAATCTTGCACTTCTTTTTTCCGTTAAGGCCGGTTACCGTCTCCATAGCGACTCATTACCGTTCCACTAGGCCCTTTCTCACTATCGTAGGCTCACTTTTCTAGGGAACAAGGTAAATCCCTCTATTTCATTGACGAGATGATTATAAGCAAGAGCAATCTCCTTTGCTAGAAATTATTGAAACGAATCACTGATAAAAATCTAAAGATTGTAGACTCCTAATAAGATTTCTCGTTCTTCTTTGCTAGCCCCGCTATGATGGCCGATAAGAGGATGCTTATCTTTTTTGCCAAAGTATTCTTTTAAGACCGTATTGGTTTTGCTCACGCCGACATAGTCGCCGATAAAATCGAGACTAATTTTAGCGGGGTCCCCCTCCCCGAAGAAATTTATCTTGATGATATCGTCTTTTTTTACAAGCAAGAAATCATCGTCTAAATGCTGGTGGAAAGCAGCCTCAAATTCGCTCTCTTTTCCTTTTTTCACAAAGAATGCCGGAATGCGCGCATCTAGAGAAATCGGATAAGAAAGGGTAGATTCAATATCTGAGTAGTCGCTTAAATCTTTGGTAACGACATCAATTAAGCCGTGGTCAGCGAAACTAAACACCAAAACATCGGGATTTTTCTTCGTAAAGCGTTTTAAAAAAGAAGCGATTTTGTGAAATTGCCACCACGTATGGAAAGATTTTGTTCCATATTCATGGATGGTTTTATCTGGGTTTTTGAAGTAACCATAAAGAAATTCTCCTCCCTGAGAAAAGAAAGAAGTATATTGCTTGAAGGCGGCTCTATAGTTTTTCGGTCCATCCAAATTTTCGACGGGGTATTCATAGGAGGCTTTCGCGTTTACCCCTGCTTTTTGTAGCAGTTCAATAATATTGGTATAAGGAGCATTCTTCTTCATGATAGTAGGATCAATGATTTTTTTATCGTAAGAAGACTTGCCAGAAAAAGCATCCACTGGACCAAGTGAAGGAAAATTCAAACTCCATCCAAGCCAACCAGTTTCAATTGGGAAACGCGCACTTAAAAAAGCCGTGGTGCAGGCGACTGTAGTCGCAGGATTAACCGAATGAATGGTTTTTAATTTGTGAGAAAGAAGAAACCGGTTCGTTTTCGGATACAAAGAAAGGTTATATTCGCTTGCCCCATCGAAAAGGAACACCGCGACTTTTTTGTGTCCTTTTAAAGCGTCATCCACTTCTTTGATTGTAGAATGGAAGCACTTAACTCCATAATGCTTTAAGATGCTATTAGAAAAATTAGTCAATGTGTTTTTGGTGTCTAATACTTCTTTGTCGATTCCTTTTCCGATTAATTCCATAGTGCTACTCGCTCCTAATAAAAGTGGATTATTGTGCACGTAGAAAAGTCAATTTGCAAGGTATGTGATGTACTAAAGAGAAGAAACGATTTTGGATAATCTCTCTAGGAGCAAAGGAAGGATCTCTTTTGCCTTAGAAATGATTTCGTAATGGAGAGAAGAAGCGATATCGCTTTCGATTGCACTACCCGTATCTAACAAAAACGCATGATATTCCCCGAGGCGTTTTGCGTATCGCCCGCCTAGCTTTTTATAGGTACGAGAAAGGCGAAGGATATCATAAGAAATCGCCTTCGCTAAAATCGAGTTTTTAGAGATTTCGTCTAAGGAATATTGTTCATAAAACGAGATGAGTTTATTCGTTTCATCGCTTAGACTCAAAAAGACTTTTTTGTCTTTCTCTAAACTAGTCATTGAATAAAACCCTTTCAAGTTCATTCACGAGTTCTTCCATTCTCTTGGTCACGCAATAGAATGTTTCTTTTTTCGTTAAGTCGACGCCGGCTTTCTTTACAAGCGTAACGGGGTAATCGCTACCACCGCTCTTTAATAAGTTCACAAAATTATCGAAAGCGCCAGGCTTTTTGTCTTTGAAATTTTCATACAAAAGCATGGACGCGGTAAAACTTGTCGCATATTGATAAACGTAGAATGGGGTATAGAAAAGATGTGGGATATAAGCCCAGACAAGAGGCTTTACGCCCTCTTCACGAATGTCGATCCCGTAATAAGTCTCATAAAGCTTTACCATTTCCTTAGAAAGCACTTCATGGTTGATCGGGGTGCCATTTTCTACCAATTTAGAGATTTCATATTCGTATTGTCCAAATAAGGTTTGACGATAGAAAGTCGCTACAATTTCATCGATTGCTTTTTGTAGCAAAGCGATTTTGGTGTTGCGGTCTAAGGAAGTATAGGTAAGAAGGTAATCAAGAAGATTATGCTCATTGAAAGTGCTAGCGATTTCCGCGACGAAAATCGTATAGCTTTGTTTCATCGTTGGCTCGGCTTCATCGCTATATAAAGTATGAACGCTGTGCCCAGATTCATGGGCAAGGGTGAAAACATCATCTAAAGTCCCGTTGAAATTGAGGAGAATGTAAGGATGAACCCCATTTCCGCCCGTAGAATAAGCGCCGCTTCTTTTCCCTAAAATAGGATAAACATCGACATATCCTTCTTTTGTTACTTCATGGGCTTTCTTTTGATAATCCTCGCTATAACCCTTGATAGATTCATAGAATAGCTTCAAAGCGTCTTCGTAGCTATATTTCTTCTCGCTACGCGCTAAAGGAACGAAACGGTCAAATGAGCGATGCTTCTTTAATCCGAGATATTTCGCGCGGATTTGGTAATATTTATGGAGCGGAGCGGCATTATTAGAAGCGACATCCACCAAATTCTTAAAAACATCGAGTGGGATATTATTCCCATATAGATGCTCTTCTAGAATGGAAGAATAGCCTCTAGTTTTCATAACGGCTAACTCACCTTGGAGGGTGGAATTGTAGATTTCGCCAAAGGTGTTTTTATGTTCTTCAAAGCCCTCATAAAGCGCTTTAAAAATTCTTTCTCTATCCTCTTGGTTCTTCTCGTTTTCGACTAAGCTCACCCAATTATTCTGGCTGACTTTTACCTTTCGTCCGTCTAAAAGGGTGGCTTCGTGTTCTTTCCCATCCGCTACAGCCAAAGAAGAATATAAATCTGCGCCTTTATTCGTTAATGGGGCATACGCGCTCAATAATTTTTCTTTGTCGGCACTTAAAACGTGGTCAGCTTCGCGGAATAATTTTTCGAAAGTGAAATCGAATTGCTCATATTCTTTGTGCTTTTTTAAGAAAGAGAAAACATAATCTTTTCCTAAAGAAAGAATTTCCGGATCAGCGAAAGAAGCAGCGCTAGCAAAGTCTTGATAAGCAAGTTGAATCCGCATGAGAGCTTCCCCGTTTTTGACATTGCGCTTATCTAAATCGCTACGTGTCGAAGCATAAACGAAAGCGCGTGAAATCGATGATTCCACGTCTAAAGAAAGATCGAGGTATTTTTTAAAACCGTCTATTGTCCCTAGTTTTCCCGCTAAGGATGCAATCTCGGGCGTCAATATTTCTTTTAAGCGAACGATTTCCTTTTCGAAATCTTCGTCATGAGGATAAATATTCGTTAAATCCCAATTCGTAATCATCTATATTCTCCTTTAATTAAATTGAAAACGTTTTTAGAATAAGCGACCGCAAGGCAGAAAAATCGGCATTCTTCCCACTATAGAAAACCGCTAAGGAAGGGAAAAATTCCGCTTCTTTTTTTGCTAAAGCCATTTCTTTTTGCCCAATCGTGTCGCATTTGGTATAAACAAGAATTAATTTAATATTAAGCTCAAGCAAATAATGAATCATGTTTTCTTCCTCTTCATGGATACCACGCCTACTATCAATGAGCAAAACGGCTCCTGCAAGTAAAGGGTGATTCACAAAATAAGTTTCCATCATTTGTGAAAAAGTCTCATCTTTTTTATTTCCATAAGAGGTATAGCCATAGCCTGGAGAATCCACTAAATAAAAGCGATTATCAATTAAGAAATAATTTAATAATTGCGTTTTTCCTGCTTTTTTTGAACTAAAAGCGATTTTTTGGCCAACAAGAGAATTGATTAAGGTACTCTTGCCAACGTTGCTTTTCCCTAAAAAAACCACTTCTTTCTTTTGATCAAATGGCCTACCAGTTAAGTTCAAAGAAGAAGTGATAAATTTACAGTTTCTAAAATTCACTTTTGCCATGACGCTATTATAGAGAAAAGAAGAGAAAAAGCCTAGATTTCTCTAGGCTTAATCGTTACGAATTGGCTTTGGTGACTCTAGAAGAGCGACCTTTAAGGCGTCATCAACGTTTTTCATGTAAAGAATCTTTAAGTCTTTCTTTACTTCAGGCGGGAGTTCGGACACATCTTTTTTGTTTTCGAAAGGAACGATAATCGTTTTGATGCCGCTACGAAGTGCGGCTAATGATTTCTCGCGAAGTCCGCCGATTGGGAGAGCGTTCCCCCTCAAAGTGACTTCACCAGTCATTGCAACGTTATTATCGACTGGAATCTTGGTTAAGCAAGAAATGATCGCCGTAGTAATCGCAACACCCGCGCTTGGTCCATCCTTTGGCACCGCACCTTCAGGAACGTGGATATGAAGGGTGTTTTCGTTGAATATATCTTCATTAATACCATATTTTTTTGCGTTAGCGCGTACGTAATCTAAAGCGATTGTGGCACTTTCTTTCATAACGTCACCAAGTTTTCCGGTAAGAACCAAGGAAGGGCTCTTGCTTGGGAAATAGGTAACTTCGATTGGAAGAATATCGCCGCCGAATTCCGTATAGGCTAATCCAGTGACTACACCCACTTGTGGAACTTTCTCTTTCTTGGTATCTTCAAAAATTTCAACGCCAAGATATTTCTTCACTTGCTTTTCGTCAATCGTGATTGGCTTAGTGATAGAAGGATCCCTTAAAATTTCCACAACGGCTTTTCTACAACAGCTCGCAACGAGTCGCTCAAGTTGACGGACGCCTGCTTCGCGCGTATAGCATTCAATGATTTCTTTAATGCCGGATTCGGTGAATTTCACTTCTCCTTCTTTTAAGCCATTGAGCGCCATTTGCTTCTTAATTAAGAACCCTTTCGCGATTTGAATCTTTTCTAATTCCGTATAGGAAGGAACTTCGATGAGTTCAAGTCGATCAAGTAGAGGCGCAGGAACATTTTCCAAATAGTTTGCGGTGCATAAGAACAAAACATTGCTCAAATCATAAGGTTCTTCAATGAAATTATCGTTAAAAGAAGTGTTTTGTTCTGGGTCAAGTACCTCAAGCATAGCGCTAGAGGGATCGCCTTTGTAATTAGCTCCCCCAATTTTATCGATTTCATCCAATAAGAAAACAGGGTTATTCACGCCAACGCGAGTCATGCCTTGAATGATACGCCCAGGCATAGACCCGACATAAGTGCGGCGATGTCCGCGAATTTCCGCTTCATCGCTAATGCCGCCTAATGAAGCTTTGAAGAATTTACGGCCAAGAGCTTTAGCGATACTTCTGCCAAGAGAAGTTTTGCCGCATCCAGGTGGGCCGTAGAAACAAAGAATCGGGGCTTTTAAGTTGCCAGTGCTCTTTTTAACAGCGAGATATTCGATGATTCTCTCTTTGACTTTGGTTAAGCCATAGTGATCTTCATCAAGAATCTTTCTAGCATTTTCCAAGTCTTCATTATCTTCGGTATGTTGATACCAAGGCACGTTCATTAAGGTTTGAACGTAAGTCAATATCAAAGAGGCTTCCAAGGAAGCTTCTGGCATCATTTCATAACGTCGGAGTTCATTGAGTACCTTCTTTTTGACATTTTCAGGATAAGGATTCTCCGCTAAGCGTTTTTTAATAGCGTCTTCGCTATCTTCACCGCCTGCCCCTTCCCCGAGTTCATCCTTAATCGCCTTCATCTTCTCACGAAGATAATATTCTTTTTGGCTTTTTTCGGCTTTTTCACGAACTGTGTCGTTGAGTTTTTGATCGATTGTAGCAATCTCTTTTTGTTCGTTAAGATATGCTAAAACAATCTTTAAGCGCTCATTACTATCGACGGTTGCAAGCACTTTTTCTTTTTGCTCTGGATTGAGTTGAAGATAAGCCGCTAAGGTATTGCTCAAATCATTGGGCGAAATACCGTGGTCAAGGGTATTAAGTGCACCACGCGGGATATCCCTTCCTAAAGAAGGGTTATTGGCGAGAACATCTACAATCGAACGAACAAGTTGCACTTCTTCGTTTTTATCGCCAAGAACGTCTTCTAGAATTTCTCCATCCGCCAAATAAGTTCCATTCTCGAAATGGACATTCGATAAACGTACGCGCTTCGTCGCATAAACACGAATCTGATAAAAATCAGGCTTTTTGATTAGACTAGTAATGCGGCATAAACTCGCAATTTCAAAAAGATCCTCGTTTGGATTTTTGATTTCTTCCATGTTGGGGTCTTTTTGGGCGGTAACAAGAAGTAAAGAATTGGTAGTTTCTTTAGCCTCGTCGACTGCTTTAACACTAAAAGCGCGGCCGACATCAATCGATTCGCTCATAGAAGGGAATACAAGTAGACCGCGCGTGATGAGCAGAGGCAAGGTGAGTTTATTATCGTTAGTTGGCATCTATTGCCCCTCCTTTCACTCGTAATATTAATACAATGAATTTAATTTTTATTTGCTAACGCTCAAGATAAAGTCATGAATCTTTTGGTCACGAATCATATTTAACCAACGTTCTTTGTCTTGATTCATATATTTAAGGATATCTTCAGCTTTCATTCCGTATTCGGAAGCGCGTTTTTCGCTTTCCGCCTTCAAATCGTCGTCAGTGACGTTGATTTTTTCGGCTTTAGCGATTTCGTTAAGCGCTAAGAAACCCTTAATATTCTTCTCGGCTTGTTCGTGATAATTTTTCTTTAAATCATCTTCTTTAACGCCGGTGATTTGAAGATATTGATCAAAAGTTAAGCCATTGCTTTCGATTTGCTTTTTGAATTGGTTCTCTAAAGCAGCAGCTTCATTGAGAATCACTTCATCCGCGATTTCGTATTTGGCGCCATCGACGATTTGCTGCATAATCGCGCTGAAATATTGGTTATCGGCATCGTGAACTTTGCCTTCGAGAATTCTCTTCTTCTCGAATTCTTTGAGTTGGTCAACGGTGGTAACGCCTTTAATATCCAGTTCTTTGACGGCTTCGTCGCTAAGAGCAGGAATTTGTTTTTCCTTCACCTCGTGAATTGTGCAATCAAAGATAGCCTTTTTGCCAGCGAGTTCCTTCACGTAGTTGGTTGGGAAGGTGATTTCGATGGTTTTCTTATCTCCGCTCTTCACGCCGATTAGAGCATCTTCGAAACCAGGAACGAACTGGTTGCTTCCTAATTCAAGGGAGTAGTTATTAGCAGCTCCGCCATCAAATGGAACCATGTCGCCTTTTTCGTTAGCGGTCTTGCCTAAGAAATCGAACACAACGGTGTCACCTTTTTTCGCTGGGCGATCAACAAGAACGAGTTCAGCATTCCCTTTAAGGCGATTATTGATGCTATCTTCAATTTCCTTATCGGTAACGCTTGGAGCTTCTTTCTTGGCTTTGAGACCTTTGTATTCCCCTAAAGTTGCCTTTGGGGTAGTCACGAAAGTATAAACAATCGTTAATTCATCTGGGCTTAATTTGGTAATGTTGACGGATGGACGGAAGAATGGCTCAAGTTTCTCCTCGCCAACAGCTTGCGCAAAAACAGGATTTAAAACTTCTTCAATCGCTTCATTAAAAACAGCTTCTGGGTTGGTGTATTGGCGAAGCATTTCTTTTGGTGCTTTGCCTTGGCGGAATCCTTTGACCGTCACTTTGCTGCTGACCTTATCAAAAGCCCGGTTTTGTGCGGCCTTCCAAAGATCTTTATCAACTTCAACGGTAAGTTCGATTTTGCTGTCATTAATCTTTTTGATGGTGCGTTTCATAAATTTTTATTTACCTCATTTCGCTCGTTTACGAGCTTACTAAAAACGTTCACGCGTAAGAGTATACTCTAGCGAGTCTTCTTTGCCAAAGAAAATAACCCAAAAAGGGCTATTTTTTCTTAAAGCAAACTCTATTCGCTTAAAGGCGGAATGGAAGAAAGAACCGCAGAAATCGCGTTCTTTTTTTCTTCGATTTTAGAAAGAGGAATATGATAGGAATTATCTTCTAGAGAAATCTTGTCATTTCTTAAATAAGATAACGCTAAAGAATAGAAAGAAAGGAGTAATAAATCGTCATCGTTATTGCAAAAAGGAGTTGCGGGAAAAACTGCTAAGGTATAATCACTGAATAAAGAGAAAGCAACGCCAGCAACACTTGGGTCTTTTGCGAGGGTTTCTAATTTGTTTTTAAAGTCTTTAAAACGTTTGTTAACAAAGGGTGGCTCCACGTTTTTTGGAATCAATTGATATTCCTTATCGCCTTGCTTTAACATCACTTTTTCATCGTATTGGCAGTTTATTAAGAGCAAAAATGCATACGTCTTGACACTTGGATGAGCATTTGAGATTAATAGACTCTTTATTTCAGGTAAAAACGGATCAATCGCCACGCGCGATATCGCTTCTAAAGTCACTAAGGTTTCATAGTCATTTTTTGGAGAAGAAAGTAACCTCTTTGCTTCTTCGATTGAAAGGGGTTTATTCAGCAATGATTCTTTTTCCTTTTTTCTTAAATAAGTTGGAAAAGATGATAATTTTTCTTCTACAACTTGCGAGACATAAGGATAACTACGAAATTCTTCTAAATCTTGGTAGGCTTCATCAAATTCGTTAAGCAAAATTCGGATTTCGAAATTATGTTTTAACGTAACGAGAGGATTATACGAAAATAAAGCCTTCCGGTTATTTTCAAAAATCGTCATCGCTTCTTTTGGCTTTCCTAATGCCAAAAAAGAGCTCGCCCGATAAAATAAGGACTCTGCGTCAGCCGCCTTTTCGGTTAAGGAAAGAATCAGCTCATAATTTCTTTTTTCAAAAATTGTCTTTAAAGAGTCCATAATTATTTTCGAAAAGTTAAGATGGCGATCGCTCCATAGCAGACATCACCGCAATTTCTCTTTCCGCCACTAGATGAGGATTTCGCGCAACTAGCTAAAAGCAAGATAGAAGAGAGAATTAATAATAAGCCAATGGATAATCTTTTCGTTTTCATAATTCGTTATTTTAATAAGATTTCATTATTTTTCTAGAATGATTCGCCAATTCTTTATGAGCTTATCTAAAGAGTAGGATGCGTTTGCTGAACTCGAACTTGGCAAAAGCGTAATAGGAAGCCCTTTTGTATCGCCTTTTAAGCAATATTCATATGCGATTTTGCCGTTACAAAATATGTGTCTAACCTTGCTATTTTCTAATACATCCCCTAAATTCGTTGGCCTCGCTTTTTGAATCGAAGCATCACTAGCGCCTATGATGCTTAATGAATCAATCGCGTCGAATAACGCAATTTTGTTTTTCCTTAAGAATTCTTTCTTTTCCGAAATTGAAATCGGGAGTTTTTCCTTATACAAAGAGGAAAGAATTTTCCAAAATCGATTCTCTTTATGCCCGTAATAAAAATTTGATTCCCGACTTTTTGGGCTAGGAAAACTGCCTAAAATAAGGATTTCACTATCCTTTGAACAAAATGCACCGAAAGGATGAGAACAAAACGAATCAATCATTACAAATCAAAAACCACCGCGGTTTTATTTTCAATCGCGTAACTAGCAAAATAAGAAAGATATTTATAGAAAGGGCGAATCGCTTTTTCTAAATTCGGCTCTTGCAGGCGAGAATCACTAAAGGCTTTGAGTTTGCTTAAAGCATCTCCCTCGATTTTAAGAAATGATTTATCGAGGAAAGTAATACCAGTCGCACTGCTTAGCTTGGTCAAATAATCATCGGCGGTGAGCCAACGGGCTAAAGCCATAGGGATTTTAAAAATCTCAAAGCCGGACGTGTATTTTCTAGGCTTAACGTCTTCTACTGCTTTTTGGTCAAATGGCAAAACCATCGCGCGAGGATGATCATCGACTGGAACCGTTAAAACAGGGGTTTTCTCTTCTCTAGGCTCGTTTTCAATCCGCGGAAAGCCATAATTATTATTTCGTTGAAAAGAATTCCGGTTATTATTGCCTCTATCCTTTCTCTCTAAACTCCGGTTATCGCTTCGATTGGCTTGATAACGCCCTTTTTGAAAATTGTTTTTCCGGTTATTGTTTTTAGTATAGTTTTTGTTATTCGTATTTTTGTTATCGTTTGGCATACCTAATTATTATGACATTTATCCTACTTAAAGGATAGAAATACCTCTCATTAACGTAATTACATTTCTTAATAAAAGATATTGGAAATTGCTTTCTATTTCTTTAAATAAAAATCCGCGTCTTCAAGGCGCGGTTTTTCGATCTGGCCTATAAGGCCGAT
>ERZ808270.27-NODE-27-length-95191-cov-5.389863_pt1 | contig 95191 bp, 81 predicted proteins | sample MGYA00521082_ERZ808270 | MGnify/ENA primary metagenome ERZ808270 (study PRJEB31516, sample SAMN03275594) | gut metagenome | biome: mammalia-associated habitat; material: feces | host: Papio cynocephalus | place: Kenya | collected 2012-07-27 ... | reverse complement strand
AGTCTTTGGCTGTGAACTGAAATGTGGAGGCAAAAAACATGGCAGAAATTAAAAGAACGACAGACAGAAATCGTGCGATTCAAGCGATGATGACGGACGGAGAACAACTGAAAACGTTTTATCGTTTCGTTGCGAACAATCCGCATATCGCATTACACGATGCCTGTCAGATCGTAATCGAGCGACCGAACGCGAGCGTATGCTTTTCTTTTGAAGAGTGGAACGCGCAGGGGCGAAGAGTTACAAAGGGCAGAAAAGGCATTCCGTATTACGACGGCGACGGAAATAAGTATTTCGTATTCGACGTTGCCGATACGCACGGCGAGAATCGTTACAGGCGCATAACGCAACCTGTAAAAAAGATTTTGGACGGGCTTGACTTACTTAACGGCACGGAAATTGCGGAGAGTAACCGCGGCGATTATCGCATTATGCTTTCGGGAGTGGTAACTTATCTCGGACAGAACGATTTTCTTACCGAAAACGATGAGATAAGGAACAGACTCATTGCAGAAGGCGTGGCGTATTCGTTGTATTCGACAACGGGTTTTCCGAAAGAGCGCGGAATTACGCTGAAAGGCTATCCTTACGGCTTGGGAGATAATGCGGATCTGTTTCGTGAAATTCAGAGCGTAACGAAAATTCTGCAACAGGACATAAACGACGCGGTTTTCAACAAGAAGAACGAAGTACCCGTTATCGACGACATTGACGAAGAATACGTTTCGGACGAGCCTGTAATTTCGAAAGCGGACGAACAGTCCGTAGCTCAGGAAGAAAAAACGACGGTTTTGCCGTATTATGCGGAATATCTACGAGTTCAAAAGGCGAACCCCGACAGCATAGTCGTATACCGTTTGGGCGATTTTTACGAAGTAATGGGCGATAAGGCTGAACAAGCCGCGACAGTTCTCGATTTAACGCTCACGGGACGGGATGTAGGTTTGCCCGAACGAGTGCCGATGTGCGGTTTTCCGTATCACGTTGCGGATACATACTTGGAAAAACTCATTGAAAAGGCGAGCGTAATCGTAGTCGAGCCGGACGCGGAGCCGTTCAAGATTTTGTCGCGAGCGGAAGCGGGGGTAGGAGATACTCTTGTGGAAGCGACGAAAGAAGAAAGCGAAGAATTCGAGCGCGCGTTTGCCGAAAAAGAATCGGACGAACAGTCCGAGCCGGAAACCGAGGATGACGAACCGACCGACGAAGAGGTCGAAGAAGCGTTTGCCGCAGCCGAAGCGGAAGAAAACGACAGCGATGGCGATTACGATTCGGGCGATTACGATTCGGAAGATTACGACTACGAAGAGCGCAAAAAGCCCGCAAAAACGGAAAAGCCCGAAAACAAGGGCAAGCGAATGTTCGAGCGGCGCAACCGTCCGAGTATGCAAAAATCCTTGTTTGATGCGTTTGAAACGAAAACGCCGGAACAAGAGCTGACGGAACAAATTCTCAAAGGCGGAAGCGGTGTGAGCGGAGGAAAGATCCGTATTTATACCGAATATCTGCAGAATCCGTATGAAAAAGATTTCGTTCGTTTTTTAAGCAAAGAATACGGAATCGGCGGTCGCGGCGGTCCGGACGGCATTGACGAAATGCACGACGGCAAGGGCATTCGTTTCAGCAAAAAGAACACGGAAACGGGCGAAACAGAAGTCGCGGTGAACTTGAAATGGGAGCAAGCGGCGGTTAAAATCGCAGACCTTATCGACGAAGAAAACTACTTAAACGACGAGGAAAAGGAAGAATACAATACTCTCGTGAGATTCCGCGAAGAGAGAAGTTCGGCTAAAAGCGACGACGACCTTATAAAAATCATCGCAAGGCAAATCGTGGAATACGGCACTTCGCATACCTATGGCGAAAAATACAGCGCATATCCGCATTTTCTTGGCGAAGCCATGCAGTTTTATACGCAGCATTACGAAGAAGTAAACGCCGAGCTTATAAAATTCGACGAAGTAAAAAGCGTGGGTAAAGGCAATATTTACCCGTATTCTTCGCCAAATCTATCGTTCAAACTTCCGTATTGTCCGTTGTGGCAGGCGAAAGAAGCGCGATTGAGAGAGTGTGACGAGCGCATAAAAGAATATGCAGACAAGTTTACTCGGAAATGTGCGGACGAGTATCGGCCGATCTATGACAAAAACGTTATTTTAACCGTAACGCCGGAAGATATTTCAAGCCGAGAGTATTTGTTTCTCAAAGACAATCGCGAGGATTTTATCAAATACTTCTTAAAGCAAAAGGGCGTGCATGACGTAAATCTATCTATGCAAAAGATAGAAATAACGTTTGACAGACGGTATATCGAATCGCTTCTTGCTGGGAAAGAGCAAACGCCGGAAGAGCGCGGAAAGATAAGAAAAATCGCGAACGGTATTATTGCGGAGGGCATAAAGGAAAGCACGGAAGGCAATTATATAACCTTCTTTGAAGACTTCGGCGCGGATAAAGATTTCGTTATTGCCCACAGAAAAGAAATTGCCGATGAACTGTGTTTAAGGGAAGAAGTTTCCGACGTGGAAATGACCGACGAGTGCTTCGACGTCAATTATTACACCGATTGCCTTTGGAGTTACAAGGACGAAAAGGGCGATGAACAGCCTGTTCGGGACTTGGACGAAGAAGAGGGCGAAGAGTGGGAAAGTCGTATCGCAAGCGGCGAGATAAAACCTATCGAGCGGCAAAACGAACCCACAAAAGAAAGCAATACCGACCTTACGGAAATCGGGTTTACGCAGAGCGAACTCGGCGGCGCGAAGCAGCGTTTCAGAAACAACGTCGAAGCCATTAAACTGGTCAATAGGTTGATTATCTCGCAAAAAGAGGCAACCGACGAGGAAAAGAAAGTGCTTGCGAAATACGTCGGTTGGGGCGGTTTGGCGCAAGCGTTCGATGAACACAACCTTGCTTGGCAAAGCGAATATAAGGAACTGAAAGACGTTCTAAGTGCAGAAGAATACGCGGCGGCAAAAGGTAGCGTTCTGAACGCTCACTACACAAGCAAAACCGTAATCGACGGTATCTACAAAGCACTCACTCGTTTCGGCGTAAAAGGCAATAACCGCATATTAGAGCCGGCAATGGGAACGGGCAATTTCTTTGGCTTTATGCCGCAAGAGATAGCAAGCGGCGCAAAACTTTACGGCGTAGAACTTGATAGGGTTACGGGCAAAATCGCAACGAAACTGTATCCGCAGGCGAAAATTCAGATTAAAGGCTTTGAAGAAACAGCGTTTCAGGACAATTCTTTCGACCTTATGGTTACAAACGTTCCGTTCGGCGGTTATACCGTTTTCGATCCCGATTACAACAAATACAACTTCTACATTCACGATTATTTTCTTGCAAAAGGTATCGACAAAATCAAGCCGAACGGGCTTATGGCGGTTATCACAAGTAAAGGCACGATGGATAAGCAAAATCCGTCCATCCGCAAATACCTTGCGGACCGTGCCGAACTTATAGGCGCGGTAAGGCTTCCGAACACGGCGTTCAAGCAAACGGCGAATACCGAAGTGGTAACGGATATTCTGTTTTTCCGTAAAAGAGAAGAAAGAATAAACGCTACTATTGAAAACACCGAATGGCTTGCGACGGGCAAAATCGAGGACGGGTATGAGATAAACAATTATTACGTCGCTCATCCCGAAATGATACTCGGCACGCTTGCCAAAGAAACGGGGCTTTACGGCGCAGAAGATATAACGGTTAAGTCGGACGGCAGAGATTTATCGGAAGCGATAAACGCGGCTATAAGCCGATTACCGCAGGATTTCTACGTTAATCCCGAACCCACGGAAGAAACGGAAAGCCGAGAAGAAGTCGAGGTTGATTACGACGTCAAACCGATGAACCTGAAAGCGGTAAACGGCAAACTGTATATGCGTGTGGGCGATAGTATGGTGGAACAACCCGTGCCGTCGTTCCCGAAAGACGCGTATCAAAGAATTGCCGAAATGATCGCTATCCGCAAGCAAATTCGTAAGGTTTTGGACTTGCAAGTCGAGGGCTGTTCGGACGACGTTTTGACTCGTGAGCAATGGCAACTCGGCGCAAGATACGATATGTTCGTCAAGCGTTTCGGGTATATCAACAGCAAGAACAATTTGCGGCTTTTCAAACCCGACGGCGATAGCGCGTTACTGTTTGCTTGCGAGAACGTTTCTGATGATGAAGCAACGGTAACAAAAGCCGACGTGTTCACGAAACGAACCATAAGACCGTACACGGCGGTAACAAGCACCGACGATTGCTTCGAGGCGTTACAGATAAGTAAAAACGAGCGCGGGTGCGTGGATATTTCGTATATCGAAGAACTCACAAAGAAAGATTACGACACCGTAATCAAAGAGCTCGGTAACGCGGTATTCCGTAATCCCGTAGCGGTCAATCCCGAAGATAAATATTCGGGCTTTGAAACGGCAGAAGAATATCTTTCGGGAAGAGTCGCGGATAAACTGCAAACCGCCGAAAGAATGAAGCAAGGCAAACCCGATTTAATCGACTATGACAAGAACATTTCGGCTTTACGGGAAGTTCAGCCTGCGCCGGTAAAGGCTTCGGAAATCGCGGTGAGAGTAGGAACGAGCTGGATAGACAAAGAACTGTATAAAGAGTTTTTCTGTCAGTTAATTGCGCTTCCGTATTATATGCGCGACGGAATCGAATTGTATTACAACAAGCACGACGGCAGTTGGCGCGTAGATCGCACGACGGGGTATGTGCGAAACTTCCGCACGATGAACGTAACGAGCGTATACGGCACCGAACGTGCGAACGCTTACAGATTGTTTGAAGATTGTCTGAATCAGCGATCCACACAAATTTACGATACGGTTTTGGACGCGGACGGCAGAGAAAAACGTGTGCTGAACAACTCCGAAACGGTAGCGGCGAGAGAAAAGCAGAATAAAATCGTGGAAGCGTTCAAGGACTGGATATTCCGCGATCCCGAACGGCGAGAAGAACTCGAAGGCGTATACAATCGGCTGTTCAATCAGATCAGACTGCCGAAATATGACGGAAGTTACTTGCGGTTTCCCGAAATGAACCCGGCGATAGAACTTCGCCCGCACCAAAAGGACGCGGTACACCGAATTATTACGAGCGGTAACACGTTACTTCACCATATCGTGGGAAGCGGCAAAACGTATACGATCTGCGCGGCGGCAATGAAACTTCGGCAATACGGCTTGGCGAAAAAGCCGATGATCGCCGTGCCGAATCACTTGGTGCAGCAATGGGCGAACTCGTTTCGGTTTCTTTACCCGACGGCGAAACTCCTGATTGCCACGAAAGACGATTTGGACAAAGACCACAGAGAACAATTTGTGTCGCGTGTAGCGATGGGCGATTGGGATTCGGTGATTATAGCGCAATCGAGTTTTGCAAAAATCAATATCTCGCCCGAACGGCAGATAGCAAAGATACGCGAAGAAATTGAGGCGATAGAACGCAGTATCGAAATGCAGTGGGAAGAGAGCGGCGCACCGTCCGGTTCGGTAAAGAACTTGGAGCGTATTAAGAAAGGCAGAGAAGCGCAGCTCAAAAAACTGCTCGACGAAACGAAAAAAGACAACGTTTTAATCTTTGAAAAACTCGGCGTGGACTACCTGTTCGTGGACGAAGCAGACGCGTATAAAAATCTGTTTCTGTATACGAAAATGAACAACGTAGCGGGAATTTCCAACGCGGCGAGCGCGAGAGCGAGCGACTTGCAGTTAAAAATAGAGTATATCAACGAACTGCACGGCGGAGATAAAGGCGTGGTGTTCGCAACGGGTACGCCTATTTCCAATAGTATGACGGAAATGTACACGATGCAGACCTATTTGCAAAAGCAAACGCTTGCAAGGCTCGGTATCGATTACTTCGACGCATGGGCGGCAGACTTCGGTGAAACGGTAACGGCGCTCGAACTTGCCCCGTCCGGGAAAGGGTACAGAGCAAGAACGAGATTTGCCAAGTTTACGAACTTGCCCGAACTTTTAACGCTGTATCATTCGTTCGCGGACGTAAAAACGGACGTAAAACTCGACGTGCCGGAAGCGGAGCGAAAGGTAATTACATTAAAGCCGAGCGACACGGTAATCGACTTAACGGAAGAGATAGCGGCAAGGGCGGATAAGATTTACGCAGGCGGCGTTGATCCGCATATCGACAACATGTTAAAGGTTACGGGCGACGGAAAGAAACTCGCGCTCGATCCGAGATGTATCGATCCGTCTCTTTCCGATGAGAGCGGAAGCAAACTAAGTTTCTGCGCGGATAATGTATACGAAGAGTGGAAGAGCTCTGCGGACATCAAAGGAACGCAGCTTGTGTTCTGCGATTTGTCCACGCCGAAGAAACCGTATTCGGAATATGAGTACGGCAAAGACTTCGACGCGTATAACGACTTAAAGCACAAACTTATCGAGCGCGGCATTCCCGAAAACGAGATTGCTTTTATCCACGACGCGAATACGGACAGGGCAAAGCAAGACCTGTTCGATAAAATCAACGCCGGTTCGGTGCGAGTTTTAATAGGCAGCACGGAAAAGTGCGGCGCGGGAACGAACGTGCAAAAACGGCTCGTAGCCATTCATCACTTGGACGCGCCGTATCGCCCGCGCGACCTTATTCAGCGTAACGGGCGCGGTATCCGTCAAGGCAATATGAATAAAAGCATCCGCATTTATACCTATGCGACGGAACGGACGTTCGACAGTTATTCTTATCAGATACTCGAAAACAAACAGCGGTTTATTTCGCAGGTGGAAAAAGGGGATATGACGGTGCGCGAAGCCGAGGACATCGACGAGGCAACGCTTTCTTATGCGGAAATCAAGGCGATTACTTCCGCCAACCCGAAAATCAAGCGAAAAATGGAGCTGGATATGGAAGTGGCAAGGCTTCGCGATTTGGAAAGCCGATACAAAAAGGAACTGTTTGCTTTGCAAGATAAGGTAAGAAAGGAATTTCCCGAACAGATACAGCGGCAGGAATTGTATTTGGAAAGGGTAAGGAAAGACATCGAACTTATCAAGGTGCATTATAACCCCGACAGATTCGAGATTAACGTAAACGGCATGGTGTATTCGGACATCATAGAGGACGGAAAGAAAAACGGCGGGCTTGCACTTATGGACGCGTTGTTTCATAACAAGACGGGAACGGTCGTAGCGGAATATTGCGGTTTCAAAATCTCTCTGAACCCGATAGAACTTATCGCCAACGAGCGGAGCATTACGCTTTCGGGCGCGGGGCAATACAAGCTGGACATCGGCGAGAGCGCGAGCGGCAACCTCACCCGATTAGATAACTTTGTAAAAGATTTTTCCGAACGGGAAGAGCGTGCCGTAAAGCGTTTGGAAACCACGAAAGCCGACTTCGAGATTGCAAAAGAGCAAGTAAACGTGCCGTTCGAGCATAAGAACAAGATTATAGCTCTGAACACGGAACTATCCGAACTTAACGCTGAACTCGACCTCAATAAGCGCGAAGAAGTGGTAATCGACGACGGCGAAGAGGATAGCGAAACGAATGAAACCGAAGAGGTTTACGCGGCACTGCCGAAAAAACAAACAAAAACAAGGAAACAGAAAAAGACTATGCTGACAGAAAAATTATATCGAACGTATAAGCAGACGGAAGAGAAGAACCCCGGCGCGATGGTGTTTGCCGTAAAGAACGGAGATTATACCTGTTTCGACGATACGGCAGAAGAACTCACGGCACTATCGAGCCTGTCGCCATCGTATTTCGAGGTAGGCGAGAAGGAAGTGAAAACGCTTACGATAGACGAAACGCTCTTTCAGGAATTTGCGCAGGCCTTTGTGAATGCGGGCTTGAAAATCGCATTGTTCGACGAACCCGAAGAAGAAAAAACGTTTATCGACGAGAGCGACCGGGTAGCCGCAATGCAGGTGGACGTTCTTCCCGATTACACCGTATCGCAGGAGCAAATGCACGAGTACGGTTACACTTGGGACGGAATGTTGCCCATAAGAATCCGAACGGCGCGAACGCTTTACGGCGCTGGCGTGGAACTTTACAGGCTCGGCAAAAACGACACGGAAGGGAAGGTGGAAAGCGGAGAGTTTGAAGATACCGAAAGTCTTTACGGTGTGGAAAAGCCCGCATGGCAGACGTTTATTTCTTCCGAAAGGGGCAGAGCGTATCTGACAGCGTGGCACAGCGTTGCAGAAAGCGCGGGAAAAGTCATAAACGAAGAAATGAGTTACGTTGACGGAGCGTATGCCGATCCGCTTTCGGGTAAATTCTTCGAAGAGCGCGAAGCGATAGAAGCCTATCTGGACGGTAACTATGCTCCGAGCGAAGAAGCGGAGCCGTTTATCAAGCCTTTGCTTGAAAATTATCATAAGCGTTTTCCGTTGGATGTTCTTCTCGAATACTACGGCTGGGATAACGACAGCGTGTATACCGCGCTTGCGGAAAACATAGCCGATACGAAACTCAACGACTATGCCGTGGATACCGTGAACGACATCAATTTCGACGAGTTTATGGATGAAAAGCTCAATGAAATCAATTGGCTCGACAGGCTCGGCAGCGACGATGAGGACAGGTTTGAAGATATTGTCTGCGACTTAAAGCCGGAGTTCGAGGATTCGTATTTCAATAAGAGCGACGATAGTTATCCGTATGACGAGTGGTATGACGATTTTGCGGAAGAAAAACTCAAGCCCTATCTCGAAGAAAAGTTGCAAAAGTCGGGCTATAAGCCGATGAACGGCACTTTGCAAGCCGAATCGCAAAGTTATGCCGAGCGCGTAAGAGAAAGCGTGGAAAAGGAATTCGACGAGTTCAAGGCGAAGGTTACGGCAAAGCCTGCCGAAGACGTGTTCTTGGATAACTACGAAATTCATATCAAAACCGAACTCAAAGACACGATTCTCTCTTACGATTTCGACGATGAATATTTCAGAGCGTTATATGAAGATACAAAAAACGGTGGGGTTTTGAACAGTATGTACGAGGACTTTATTGGCTCTGAATATGCAAGCGTAAATACAGGAGAGGACACGATATATTTCATTCGTGGGTATTGCGAGCATTATTATTCGGACGTTATGAAAGAGTTTCTCGGCGAAGAGAATTTTGCGTATTTCGGCAAGGATAAAGAGAATACGGCTTATTACTATTTCAAAGACAGTTTGAGCGTTGATAATCTGAATCGTATCAAAGAACAAGCCGACGAATATATCGTTGCCGCGCCTGTCTTGTATATGTCGCAGGAATCGCTTGAAGAAAAGAACATTACGTTCTTGAAAACGGACAGGGACGTGGACGAAGCCGAACTGAAAGTAAACGATGAAATTGCGAGGTTTGCAATGAAAGCGGCATATAACAAAAAATATCCGCTCGAAGCGACGGGAATCAGCCGTAATTGTAAGGTGGATATAGAACGCGGCATCGCAACACATTTTGACGGCATGCACTTAAATACCGATTTTATAGCCAATCTCTATGCGCTTTACGGCGAAGAGCGAATGAATTACGTTCTTGCAAGCACCGTGCAGACGTCGGAGAGCGACGGCAGGTTCAATCCGGATAATAAGGCGTGGGCAAAGGGAATTTCTATCAATAACAGCGACGAGGACAGAATAAAGTTCTACGTTACTTCGCACCCGGCGCTGCTCGACGGATTTATTACGGCTTATAGAAGATACGTTAAAGAATTCAAAGAACAATTAGACAAGGAGGACAGAACATTGAGCGATTTTACGAAAGTAACCGCAAGGGGAGATAAAGTCGTAAGTATCTCGAAAGACGGCAACGGCAGAGATATTGCAATCATCGACCGCACGGCGAGAGAGAACGGAGATTATACCGTAGCGATCGGTTACCATACCGAAACGGGCGATTGGGAGCAAGGCAGATACGGCTTTGAAACGCAGAAAGCTGCGGAAGAGTGGCGAGAGAAAGAGTATGCCGCCGATATGAAACCGAAAATTGGCTATACGAAAATCAAGGTGGCGAGCGACGCGTTTATTAAACGGTCGGGCATGGGCAGCGTGTTCAGAATGCCGGAAAACGGCGAGTATGCGGGCTTTGCCTACTTTATGTTCAATGACAAAATCAAACCGTCAAGGCAGATTGCGGACTTAAAGAGCGATTCGCAGGAACTCTGCTACGAATTGTCCGTAAGGGATAACGCGGAGATCGATATTTTCAAACGCCGCGGCGACGACGAAGAAGTCGTTACGCTTACCGCGGAAGAGTTTAAAAAGGCTGTAGGCGGCACGACGAATAAGGACTACGAAACGAGCAGAAACGACGATACAAAGTGGTTTGCTACGAGCATTCCGCAAGAAGCGTTCAGAAGGGAATACGACAACAGTATGCTGTTCGTTTTACCGAACAAGGACGATTTCGGCGGTATGACGTATTTCATTCCGAGCGTGTTCGTCGGGGAAGATAAAAATAGCAACGACGGACGAATCGAGATCCGCTTGCCACAGGATTTCGTGGTAAAAGCGCAAACGCGCGGCGGCGAGAAAAAGATTGAACTTACCGCTTACGATTTTTGCAAACTGACGGACAAAACGACCGCCGAGGATTATAAACGTCTGAAAACCGAAATCGTTACGGAAAACGGAACGGAATGGAATCACGTTTCCGTTCCCGAAAAGGCGAGAATTGCGAGCTTCGACGAAAGCACCTTATTCAGAATGCCCGACGGCGAATACGGCGATTATACCTATTATTTGCCGAATAAATGCGTGAAAGACAGCGAAGAGAACGGCACAATCCGTTTAAGTCTGCATAACGATTACAAAGTGCGCCTTACAAACAATAAGGGCGAGGAAAAGAAAACGGCGGAACTTACGGCAAAAGATTTTTGTGAATCTGTTCGAGGAAAAGACGAAAGCGCATACGGAACGGAATACAAACGACCGAGCGTTGAAGCGAATACTTCTTTCGACGAAAAAGAAAAAACGTTACGCACCGCCGTTCCCGACGAAATGAAAAAGCGACCGAATTGGGTTGTGGTTAAAACGTGGTGGAACGCCGACAAGGGCAAATACAATAAACGCCCCGTCAACTGCAACAGCGACAAGGGCGAGTATGCCGAAAGCGATAATCCCGAAACGTGGACAACCTTCGATAACGCCTTAAAGTATCTGAAAGAAAAAGGCGGCACGACTGTTGCCTATGCTCTTGACGGACAGGACAATATTTCCTGTATCGACATTGACCGTTGTTACGACGAGAACGGACAGCCGTCCGCGCTTGCAAAAGAGGTTCTTTCAAAGTGCGGCAAGACCTACGTTGAAAAGTCGGTAAGCGGAAACGGATTGCATATTTTCGGCAAAACGAGCGGTATGGATATTCGTACATTCTCGAAAGACGGCGATTTGGAATTCTATCAGAAAGAACATTTCATCGCAATGACGGGCGACGGCGCAGGCTATTCCCGCCTTGAAAGTTTCGATACACCCGAAATGAAAGAACTTTTGTCCCGTAAATGCGAAAAGCGCGAAGAGTGGAAAGGCGTATGCAAAGGCGTGAACGGACTGTCAACAATGACCGACCGTGACGTCGTGGAAAAAGCGTCGAACGCAAAGAACGGAGATAAATTCAAAAGACTTTATGCGGGCGAAGATTTGCAGAATAATCACTCGAACTCGGATATGTCGCTGATGAATTTACTTGCGTATTGGTGTAACGGCGATAAAGAGCAAATGCTCCGTATCTTTGCAACGAGCGGGTTGTTTAGACCGAATAAATCGCCGGACTATTACGAGGGAACGGCAATCAAAGCCTTGCGCTCAATGCCCGTTAAATCGACCTATACGCCGACGGTTCCGAAAAATACAGGCGGTAATGGAAAGAGATAAAGAGTATAGAAAAAAGGCTACGGCGAGTAGCCGTAGCCAAAAGAAAAACTATTTTAATAAGTCGAACAAATATCCTTCGTCGGACTTGTGCTTTCCGTGAGTGCGATGGTATTCGGCAATAGCGGAAGTTAAAAGGTCTATGCGGTCTTGAAAATAGTCTTCGTAAAACGCAGTGGAATTGTCGTATTTCTTGCGATTATATACGACGTTTTGTTTGCAGAAGTCTTTCGGTTTTTTCTTAGCCTTAACTTTTTCAAACTCGGATACTTTGTTCTCCGCAATGATAAGCAACATTTCAAGTTCCGGCTTTGTGCAGAATTTTGCTTGAGATTTGATGGATAAAAGTAATTCCTTAGGGATTTTCAATGAATCCGTCATTTTGTCCCCGATCCGATAAATAGCAATTTCGCCGTGATATGCGTCAAGCGCGGGTTTTAATTGCGGCGAGGTGAGCTGGCGAGCGTGAAAGGGGCGCATGTCGAGCAAATCGTCGCGTGTGAACTTCAATTTGCCGTTATCGAGCAAAAGATTTACGATTTTCAGTTCGTTCGGACCTTCGCACATTATAAGGATTTTCATTTCAAAAACTCCTTCTTAATGTTCATAAGGTCGTCGTAGTTGACGGAAGTCTTAAATGCGTCGTTATAAAACTGACGGCTCTTTGAAAGTTCTACGCGAATATCGAAGTTCTCATACATATTCTCGGCAACGATTTTCTTATCCGCACGGCAAACCCAGATATTGTCCTGACGATTGAACAAATCGAGCAGTTCACAATAATGTGTGGAGAAATAGAGCGTGGCGTTGAACTTGTTGACCGATTTATCCTTATACAGATTGATGATATTTTCGACGAGTGTTTTGTGGAAATGGTTTTCTATTTCATCGATGATAAGGTCGAATCCGTATTTAAGCGACGCGATAACGGTAACGTAAAGAAGTAATCCTTTGGTTGTGCCGCTCGATAAAAAGTGGACGAGTTCCTTATCCGAAACAATCTTTTTGCCCGAGGCAAGAGAAAGTTCGTAATTGTGTTCGTCGAGCATTGTGAGATCTTTTACGTTTTCGTCGAATAAGTGCAAGACTTTTGCCAAAACGGACGGGGATAACTTATACAGTTTCAGCGCATTGAACATTAAGCGATAGGTGTTTGCGCCTTCGCCGTCCGAATTAAAATATACGGCTCGCGTTTCTTTCTTCTTTAATACGAAGAATACGATAGACGTATCTTCGGGCAAAATGCCGATATTCTCGACGGGAACAAAATCGTCATCGAAGAAAATAGTTTTCGCTTTGGACTTATAGTAGACCTTTTCGAGAAGTTGCTGATTAGAAAATGTCGCCTTATCGTTTAAGGTTTGCGACGACGAAATATCTGTGGAATACTTATAGATTTTTCCTTCGTGGTAGAAAAACAGCGTTAAGTGAATTCCGTCATAGGAATAATCTTTATCTTCAAGCGAAAAATTGCCGAGTATGGAATAAGCGCAATCGAGAAGATCAAGAAAAGAAGTTTTACCGGAAGCGTTTTTCCCGATAAAAGCGACGGTGTTGTATACGAATAAACCGTCGGCGATTTCCTGAAGCTCATATTCTTTATCTTCGGTCGTTTTCTTGGATTTGGCGGTGAAGTCGAGTATGCAATCGTTTTGAATGTTTTTGAAGCCTGAGGCTTTGACGTAAAGTAATTTCATGTTCTTTACCTCCGTGCTTATATTATACACGATAAAACGAAAATAAACAAGTATTTTGTTTGAGTTTATATGAAAAATATTTTTTAGACGGTTTTGTAAGAAGATAAAACAGAAATTTCGACAAAATCGAACGAGGATAAAGTGAGCCGACGGACGGATTTGAAGGACTTTTGAAATAGTAAACACAAAAAAATTTTTCAGGAGGTAAAAAATGAAGAAAAAGAGCATACGAGATACTCCCGTTATCGTGATTCCGAAAAGTTATACGGTAGACGAAATGTTGGATTTCGACGACGAGGGGTATGAAAACGGTGAACCCGTGGCGGTGGAGGAGGTGAAAGTTTTCTTTGGAGAATGAAGAAAGAAATTCGGCGTATGAAAAATTAACGCCGCAGAGAAAGCAACTTGTGGACAAGGTTATGGAAAACCTTGAAAAGGGCAATCTGTTCTGGTCGCAAGGGTGGGTGTCGTCGGGCGCGCCGGAATCGGCTGTAACGGGAAAGAAATATCGCGGAATCAATAATCTTTTTCTGTCGCTGATTGCGATGAGCGAGAATTACGAAGATAACCGCTGGGCGACTTTCAAGCAAATGGAAGAAAAGGGCTGGACGTTCAAAAAGGACGAAGAGGGCAAAAGCGCGGCGAAAGGCAAGGGCGCAACCGTCGAATACTACGAAATGCGCGACAAAGAAACGAAAAAGCGTTTCGATAGAAGCGTGCTGGACGGCATGACGGCAAGTGAACAGCAGGAATATATGGATAAAAACGTGTATTGGCTGAGGAAGTTCTACCGCGTGTTCAACTGTTCGCTGATGGACGGTGTTCCCGTAAAGGAAAAGCCGCAAATCGACGTCAACGACCGTAATGACAGAGCCGAAGCAATCCTTGATTATTGGGACAAAAACGAAGCGAAGATCGTGTACGGCGGCAGTCAGGCGTATTACAAGGCGAGTAGCGACGAAGTGCATTTGCCTAAGCGTGCGGACTTTAAGAGTATGCAGGAATTTTACTCGACGGCGCTGCACGAAATCGGGCATAGCACGGGACACGAAACAAGGCTGAACCGAGATTTGTCGGGCGGATTCGGGAGCGAGAAATACGCAATGGAAGAACTCCGCGCCGAAATCGCGTCTATCTTTATGGAACAGGACGTTGGTATTGAAGCGAGCGAAGGCAGGCTTCAGAACAACGCGGCGTATTTGCAGTCGTGGAAAGAAGAAATCAAGGAGAACCCGAACGCTTTGTTTACGGCGATTACCGACGCGGATAAAATAGCGAAATATGTTTCGGAAAGAGAAAGAGCGTATCGGAGAGTGAACGACGTGCAGTATTACGCGATTATCGAAGAAACAAACGCTTATTCCGAGCAGGTATATAAATGCTGTATCTGCGACGAAGAAGGCAGAGTAAAACCGCTTATCAATTACGGCTTTGCCGACCGCTACGCGCTCGAAAAAGAGTTGGACAAAATCAAAGAACTCGACCTTTGGAAAGACAAAACATTTGAAGAAGTGAGTATCGAAGAACTCAAAGAAAAAGGGAAAGCGGGCAAGGTAGAACAGGAGAAGTCAACGGAATACATAAAACCGTCCGAACTTGTGGCGACGGAAGTCGCGGCGAAAGCCTTGCCCGTGAGTATGGAAGGGCGCGGGAGCGAAAGTCTGACGAGAATGAGCGACAGGGAAACGCTTGCAAGGGCGGAAGGGTATTATGCGAAAGACAGTAAGTTTGCGGACTTATACGGCGGCAAAAACGTGATGAAAAATATCGAGCGGAGCGAGTCTGGGCTGATGCTTCGGCTTGCGATGTTCTGCGGAAACGACGAGGAGCAACTGCTCCGTATCTTTAAGTCGTCGGGGCAATACCGCGACGATAAGCCGAACGCCTACTATATGAAACTTGCGAGCGAGAGTATGAAAATCATACGAGAAATGCGCGGCTCGATTGCCGCGGCACAAGAGAATAACGGTTTTACGAAAGGCAAAATCGGTATCAATTCAAAAAGATAAAACAAATAAAAAACAGGGAGTAAAAAACAATGAGAAACAAATTTTTCAAATTCAACGAGAACTATGCAAAGGTCATCAAACATCTTGACGACAGACAGGCGGGACAGTATGTGCGAGCGATTTCGGACTATGCGTTCGAGGGAAAGACTTACGGCGGCAAAGACACGGCGGTAAAAACGGCGTTCACGCTCACCAAGCAGATGATCGACGATGAAAAATTCTATCGCGAAAAGGGCAGGCTCGGCGGTCAGAAAATCGCGGAAAGAAAGAGAACCGAGGACGGACAGACCGAATCCGATACGGTGTTAAAATCGGTTATCGAAACGGTGGTTGCGAGCGAACTTTTAAGTAGCCTTCTCGGTGGTCAGGGTGAAAACGGCGAAGCCGAAAAAGCGTGACCACGAATAAAATCTTGATGCATTCTGCCTCAAAAACATAAAGCAGGATAAAGATAATGCAACAGGCGGCATTATCGACGGTGGAAGCAAGCGGGATACCCGCTTCTTCTTTGGGGAGGTGATAACCATTCGTGGAGAGAGAAACACAGACAGAAAAACACGCAAATTTATAAGCATAACGGATATGGGGATGTGGGAGTATATCGACAAAATCATGACGCACCCGGACTACGATAAAAGTTTCAATAAGGTCATCAATTCCGCGCTATTGTTCGGACTGCCGGAGCTGTATAAACGGCTGTTCGACACGGTGGAGATCGACGGCGAAGAAAAGCCAGTGAGCGTTCCGAACGAGTATAACGAAAACGCGTTTTACTTTCAACTTGTAAGGCTGATGAAAGAAATGCTTGCCAACGAAGTCATTACGAAATCGGTCGTATGCTCGCTTTTCAACGAGCGAGCGGAAGCCTTGGACGGCAACGCGCCGGACGCGTATTCGCTGAAAAAAGGGTTTTATCAGGACACGCCCGAATATCTCGTAAACGAAGAAATCCGAATGCTGAAAGACGTGGGGAGGTAAAGAAAAACGGACAATCAACCGATCGTATTAAATATCAAATATACGCCTTATAGCTTGGGTAAAAAGGCGAGCGGACTCGAAAGAGAAGCGCATAGAGCTGAGCGCGGCTTTTACGATATGACGGGCGGCGAGAACGTATACAAATACATCACGACGGAAGGCAAGGTTACGGGCAAAAAGGCGGGAAAGATTACCGCTCTCGAATACCTGCAAAAGTCCACGGGCGTGTTTAACGGCGAGGGGCTTTTGTCGCAGGAAAGAGTTGCGGAAATGCAAGCGCGATTGAAAGAGAACAAGGGCAATATCTGGCACGGGTTCGTATCGCTGAATAAAGAACAGTCGTATAAAATCGACACGCCGGAAAAGTGTATCGGAATGATAAAGGCGACGTTCGGGCAATTTTTCAAGGACGCGAAGCTTGATAAAAACAATATCGACCTAATGTGCGCGTTGCACTTGGATCGCCCCGAACATTTGCATTTTCATTTCGTGTTCTGGGAAAAAGAACCGAAATACAGAGGGAAAGACGGAACGCTTGGTTACAGGCGGCGCGGCAAGATCGAAAAGACGGCGATAGACAATCTGTTCGTAAGGCTTGGACTTTACATAGACGGCGGCAGAGATAAACTGTATCGATCGCGGGTGGAAGCAATCAGAGCGCTGAGGGGTATGACGGCAATCAGAAAAGCGATGACGAGCAAGGACGAAATCAAAGAGGCGGTAACGGCTCTTGCCAAAGCCTTGCCAGAAAAAGGCAGGCTTACTTACGGAAGCAAGGATATGACGGCATACAAAGGGCGGGTGGACGGCATCGTTGCGATGATGCTCGGCTACGACGGGAAAGCGCGCAAAGCACACCTGAGATTCATGAGGGAACTTAAACGCAAGGAAGCGGTTATCAAACGCATTTGCGGCAGAGAGTATGCCGTTACGGATAAAAACGTAGCGGCGGAGGAAATCGAGAAGAACTTTCCGAAGTATCACAACAAAATCGACGAAAGCAAACTCACGATTATTCGGGACATCGAAGCCGATTACAAAAGGCGGCAGGGCAATCTTGTGCTGGGGCTTGCGAAAGCTATAAAGCCCTACGTTCGGGACAAGCCTAAAACCTTAAAGTTAAAGCCGAACGATAAACAATACAAACGCCGCCGCGCGATAGCGACATACAACGTCCGTTCTCTTTTCAATAAATTTTTGCGCTCGTTCGCGGATGACAGCGAACTACTTGAGCGGGACTTTTCGCACCGCTTGCAGGACATCGAAAAGGAAATGGAAGAGGAGCGCAAAAGAGAAAACGGCGAAAAAACGGAGGTGAATTATAAAGATTGAACAGGAAAGAAATCACGAAACATAAAAAGAAAAAATCGAATAAACTCAGAATTCTGTTTTGGGACATACTCGTTTCTTTCGTTGCCGTTCTCGTGCTGTTTCTGTTTTCGCTCGGCGGTAAAGGGATAGGCGAAATTCTGAATATGCGGGATTATTGGCTATCCGTCGGCGTGGCGAACGGGCTGATACTGATAGGTTATCTGATGATGTATCGGGTGGACGCGCAGAATATCGCAATGAACGAAAACGACTTGGAAGATACCGAGTGGCTGACGGTTATTGCCCAATTACAGATGCTGAAGGTAAGAATAAATCGCGGAAACGATGAAATCATGCAAATCGATAAAGATATTTCTGTTTTAAGCGTACAGGAGAGTTTGTTTACTACTCTTTATTCCGAGAACTCGTTTAACGAGGATCTATACTTTGAGAAAACGGATACGATTAAAAAGAAAATATCCGAATTGAAAACGCGACGGGCGCATTTGGTGAGCGAGGACGACGATGAACGCTGCATAGAAAGGCTGAGAGAGCTTAAAAGAAATCTTCAGCAATTTCCTGTGGGAATAACCGAATTCGATAAAGATATTTTCAATGGAATAATCAAGCAAATTTATATAGAAGAAAGCGGTGCAATCACTTTTGTATTGAAGGGAGATTTAGAATTCAGCGCGGAGGTGTGAAATGGCAAATAGAATGATTAGTTTCGGATACGGGATAGACGGGAATAAAATTTGCGTTATAGATCGGGAAGCCGTTGTGGTGCGCGAAATATTCGAGAAATATGCCGCAGGGAAACTGTTACAGGAAATAGCCGATGAACTAACCGCGCGTAACGTGGATTTTTTTCAAGGAAACTGTAATTGGAATAAAAATCGCGTTTCAAGGATAATCGAAAATAAGAAGTATATCGGAGCGGATGATTATCCGCCGATAATCGGTAATGATTTATTTCAAAGTGCGTATGGCAAAAAAAATACGAAAGGTTTTAAGAAAGAGCATTTTTCGGGGAATGTAGAATATCTGAAAAAGAACATCGTTTGCGCCCAATGCGGGAAGTTGATGACGAGGCGAACGAAATGGCGGTCGAGAGAGAAGTGGATATGCGGAAACGGTTGTAAAAATGACGTCTATGTAGATGATGCATTGATTTTTGCCGAGTTTGGAAAAATATTTACAGCAATAAAAGACGATTTGTCACTTTTGGATAATCCAAATTCAGGGGAAAGCAGTTCTTATAGTTTTGAGAAATTACAATGCAGAAACGAACTCCGTAAGATTATGGATTCGCCAGAACCTGATTTCAATAAAGGGAAAAATCTTATTTTTAAGTTAGCAAAGTTAAAATACAGTCATTGCAAAGAACAGGTAGACGATACAAGTAAGGAACAATTACTGAACGCAATAAAAGAAGAAACAGAGAACGTCCCCGGTCTTGTAAGCGAAAATTTTTTGAACGAGTATGTTTCAAAATTACAAATAGAGCAAAACGGAAGCATAACCGTTACATTTATGAACGGAAGCGTTGTTTCAAGCGATATAGGAGGTGAAAAGTTCAGTGAATGCGGCAAAAAAGATTATAACGCGAATAGAAGCGGATCCGAAAAAGAAAGCGGCGAACGCAGAACTTTCGATACTCCGTACAGCGGCATATTGTCGTGTGTCAACGGATAGTTCCGATCAACTTGAAAGTTATAAGGCACAGGTCGCCTATTATACGGACGCTATCGCAAAAAATCCGAAGTGGCGTTTTGCAGGAATTTATGCCGATGAAGGATTAAGCGGAACCCAAGCGGCGAAAAGGGACGATTTTCTTCGCATGATTAAAGATTGCGAAAAGGGTAAAATCGACTATATCATAACGAAATCTGTTGCTCGTTTTGCAAGAAATACGGTAGACGCGCTCAAGTATGTTCGTAAACTGAAAGCACTTGGAATCGGTGTGTATTTTGAAGAGCAATGTCTTGATTCCTTAAAATCCGAAAGCGAGTTGGCATTAGGTATTTATAGCGTTTTGGCGCAAGCGGAAAGTGAAAATATCAGTGCAAACGTTCGTTGGGGTATACAGCGCAGAATGCAATCCGGAACGTTTAAGTTCAGATATAATCTTATAGGCTATAGAAAAGGCGAAGACGGTCAGCCGGAAATAGTCCCCGAGGAAGCTAAGTATGTAAAAGACGTCTTCGATATGTATTTAGACGGGAACAGCGTGGATCAAATCAAGGAATATCTCGATTCTGCGCCGATAAAAACAGCGACGGGCAATGATATTTGGAGTCGAAATGCTATTCGTAATATTTTAACGAACGAAAGATACGTCGGCGACATGTTATTGCAAAAAACGTATATAGAGAATTGTATTACAAAAAAGGCAAGAAAAAATCGCGGAGAGATGCCGAAATATCTTGTTTCAAACAATCACCCGGCGATAATAGATCGGGATACGTTCAAGCAAGTTCAGGCGGAGATGGCAAAGCGCCGCAGCAGACCGCGTGTGTCGGATAAAACGATTACGGCAAAGGGAAAGTTTAGCGGGAAATATCCTTTTTCGGATTTGCTTGTATGTGATTCGTGTGGAAATCGTTACAGACGTTGTATGTGGATTTCCGGCGGTAAGAAAAAAATCGTGTGGCGTTGTATTACGCGAATCGAGCATGGAGGGAAAGCGTGCGAGTCTATATCTGTTGGTGATGAATTGATACATAAAGCGGTCTATAGGTCGATAAACGGGTATATTCAGAATAACAGTGGAGCGCTTGACATTGTTCTGTCGGAGTTATCAAAGCAATTCGGTGGCAATGATTATACGGATGATTTATGCAATATCGAAAGAAGCATAAACGAGCTGAATAAGCAAATGGAAGACGCCGCAATGATTGAAGTTACGACGCAAGGGAATAAGGAACGGATAAGGGAAGAAATAATCGAACTATCTCAAAGAATTGTGGCTTTGCGAAACGAAAAATCAATTATAGAAGAGAAAATGACTACTGCTAAGACGAGAAACGAAGAGCTGAGTAGGTTTAGCAAGGAACTCTCTCTTTATAATGCCGATTGTTCCGAAATAACGGATAACAAATTAAGACGAATAATTCAGGAAGTGCGGATAAAAAAAGACCATACAATCGTTATAGAATTAAAGAACGGCATGTTGCTTGAAGAGGCTTTGTAACCGTATCGAAATCGAAACGGTTAAACTGGTCGAATTCGACCGGGTTAGAATAAATATAGCATATTTTTAGAAAAAAGCGCGTTTTGGCGGCATAAAACCATTGACATAATATATTATATCGGATATAATAATGCGATTTGGCGGAATAACCGCTATTTGGCAGGTATGGGATAAGAGGAGATGTTTTATGCATGATTTTTGTTATGTGTCAAAGAGGGAAGCGGCACCGATTAAAGCTGAATTGATAGATCTAATACATCGGGTGCAAGATTATGTTAGGGACGACTTTACTTTTCAATATTATTTTGTGGGTAGTTCGAGCCGTAACATGATTACATACGATAGAAAATCTAATGTAGGCTTTGATTTTGATGTTAATATCGTTGTGAATGATGATGACGAGCAGTATTCGCCTAAAGAGATCAGGACATCTATTCGTGAAGCATTTAATAGATTTGTGCGAGAGTATGGTTACGATTATTGTGAGGATTCGACGAGCGTTTTGACTATAAAAAAGAAAAGTGTTTTGCAATCTAAAATAATACATAGTTGTGATATTGCGATAGTTTACGATTGTAATGACGGTAGGCAGCAATACATTAGATTTAACAAGGACAAGCAGAATTACACATGGGAATATAGAGGGGGAGGATTTGAACTTTTACCTTCTAAAATTTCATGGCTAAAGAGTAATAACCTTTGGGGTGAGTTATTGGATTATTATATATACAAAAAGAATGTTAATGATAATCCGGAGAAGCATTCAAGATCGCTGTTTGCCGAGTCGGTAGCAGAAGTGTGCAGGAAAAACGGGTATAGATAAGAGTTGTTTAGCGAAAAAGAGGTTTGCCCAATAATTTAGGGCAAGCCTCTTTCTACTCAATGACAGAGTATTCGGGCTCGGATTCATCTTGTAAAGAATCGTCTTCGTCATCTTCGCCGATGTCACCCGAGTAACCTTTAGAATAAAGTCTGCCCATAGACAGACGGTTGGCGCGAGACTTTTTCTTGCCGTTGTATTCTATAATCATGGTTTCGGCAAACCCCATGCAACCAGACTTTCGTTCTTTTGCGACGCGGGTGAGTTGTTTTACTGAAACGGCTCCGAGTTTTTCCTTAAAAATATCATCGTTAAGACCGTCGCCGAAGATAGAAACAAGCTTTGCGACGGCGTTAAGAATGTTTGCAGAAAAAGAATGAAGGTCGCCTTCCCATGCGCCTATAATCAAGCGTAAGGTTCGATTTAATGTTTGCATTCCGTAATTCGTATATATATTTTCCAATGTCGATACGGCGCAAATAATCCCCGGACCTTTCTTGTTTCCTATTGTTAAGCCGTATGATTCTACTAAACTTTTAATAATAAGCTGGGTGTCGTTTCCGGCTTCGACGTTGGCATTGAACACTTCATAAGGTTGGAGCGGTTTTACAAATTTTTGCTGGTTTGCAAAGATATTTGCTTCGGCGGTATAGGATAAGTCGTCGTAAATCATGCACCAAACGGGAGTTTCACGCGAACCGGATACCAAGGCTACGATTTCTATAGTGTGCTGACCGTTAAAAACGTAATTTACGCCGTCGCGACGACTGACTTTTACGGGATTGATTTGATATAAGTCAAAATTTTCTGCGGCACGGTTTATATGCCCGAGGGATAAATTTCTTTGATAGTCTTGATTTGATACAAGGTCTTTAATAGGAATTTGTTCAAAGTGAACGTTTGGGACGAATTCACTGTAATCGGGCATCTTTAATCCTCCTTAATAAGATCGGTAACGGTATCAATAGCCGCTTTCAGCTTGTCTAAAATTTCGAGTAGTTGCTGCTTCGCTTTGTCTGATACGTTTGCGATGGTTGCAGGCTCAGTAGCTTTTTGTACGGAAGTAATCCATGACGGAACGGTAAGACAAAGTTGAATTACAGGGGCGTCCGGATTATGTTCGGGCATATCTTTTACAGACGGTTGATGCGGTTTGGCTTCTTCTTTAGGTTCGTTTTCGATGATCGAGCGGGTGGTGCAATATTGCACGAACGGATGATTTCCGCGGTCTAATCTCACATTGAGTTGTGTTAGCTCTTTAGGACTTAATTGTTCGAGCGCAAGAACGTTTTTATGTGAGATTTTATATCTACCGGATAAAATTTTTGTTTTTAGCTCCGGGCATTGCTCCGCAATATGGTCAAGAGCGCGAGAAAAATAAGCGTATTTTTGGACGGTTGCATGGGTGATATTATTTTCGGCTCCTATAATATGCGCGGTTTTGTTTTTCGATCGTTGTATTGACTGTTCTGGTTCGGAATCAATAATATAATCTTCGTCGATTTCGTCTTGCCTGGATTGTTGGGAATACTGATTTTTACCGAGTATATTCTTTTTATTGTCGATGATTTTTTCGGATTCGTATTGTCGACCGATTAGATATTTTCGCGTTTCCTCCGTAATGTTTCGTCTTCCGAGCTGATTTTTACATATCCAAACGATAACTTCTTCACGCGAGGCAAAATCTTTTGATACGGTATTGAAAGGAATTGAGTATTTGGTGCATATTGAGTAGCGGTTATGCCCGTCGATTATATAGTCATTCCAGATAATTATCGGATCTCGGCAGCCTTCGTCAAGGATATTTTCTTCTAATTGCAAGTATTCTTTACGCCTTAAAGGCCGTATCAGGTCTTTAAATTCAGGATCTATTTTAAGTATAGGGAGCTTATCCATTGCAATCTTCCTTTAAGTCTATTTTTCTTAAGGACGAAAACGAGAATAGAGCCATGTTTTGTTCCGGAATAATGCAACCTGAAAGCCTGTAGGAACTTTTTATATCGGCTATGCCTAAAACGTCGCATAATTTATTGACAAGCATTGCTGAAAAAACTTCGTATGAATCGTCGGGTGAGAGATTTTTTATATTTACCTTGAGCGGCTGCGCGTCGATAAATTCTTTATCTACGGCGCGTATCGCGAAATTTCGCTGTTTTTGACTTATAAGGAATTGGATAAATTTAGGATCACCGAGAGCGTGAAGGGTAGTTTTGTGTAAACGTATTCTGCTTTTTCTCGGATCGATTGTAAGGAGTACATTATTCTGTTGTTCGGTTGTCATTTGATACCTCTGAGTGGTTATCTTGTCCGGTTTCTTTTATAGAATAAATCGCATAACCGTCGAAAATATTGATTTGTAAGGACTGTTTATGTTCGTTAAACGGTAAACCGAATTGGTTTTGCCAATCGGACGGGTAAACCGGTGTTCGGGAAACCTTCATTTTATCTTCACCGACTTTTGCTTTTCGATAAATTTCGGTTGAGGTTAAATCAAACGCGATGAGGTATTCGCCGTTCGCGTGAATAAGTTTACCCAACAGTTTATATCTGTAATTCGGATTCCAATCCATAAGCGACACAAGTTTTGCAAAAAACAGTTTGCATGTGATAGACTTTGCCTTCCTTTTACTGTTAGAAGAATTGCACCACATGAAAGAATCTCTTGCACCTTCTTCACAAGGGCGCAGAGCAAGAATTTTCTTTTTCTGATTTATCAGAACCTGAGCGTAAGACGCATTTGGAAATTTAGAGAGGCATGCGGCGTTGACGTATAATTTGCACTCGTTGAAGGTTACGGACGGTTCTTTTATATGTGCGAAAAATTCTCGTCTGACGACCTGATAGTCGTCAAAATCGAAGCCGCCGGTCATATCTAATATTTCATCGTCTTTGGCAAGGGACGGTTGTTGAGTGTTTGGTAGTTCTTCTTGATTTAATGAGTCGGGCAATAAATCGTTCAATGTATTCGTATCGCTCATTTGTTACTCCTGTGTGGTAATGCTGCTTATTTCTTGATTGATATAAGTTCGTAATTCGTCGAAGCCGGTTACGTTCAGGTTGTTACCGGTATCGCAAAGCTGACCGTCTATGCGTAATTTCCAGTCTTTTTCGCTTTGTTCGGCTAACGCGGCAATCGATTGTTCGTGAATATAGTATTGTTTGCCGAAACTGCTTGTCCATTCTTGCGGAATGGCGCGTATACGTTTCCCCGAAGGGGTGAGATGCTGGATTTTTGTGTTTTCGTCTTGTTCTTTCGGCAAGATATACGGTTTGAAAAAGGCTTCAGAGTTATCTATGTTGAAAACATAGGCAATTTCATTATCTTTTTCAAGCAAAGAACCGATAATGCGGTATTTATAATCGGTATTCCACCCGAACAGATCGTATAGCGTGCTGAAAAAAGCGGAAGCCGGGATTTCTCGAGGAAGATGTTGACCTATGGATAATTTTGAACAGCACACGCTTTGCCGATTTGTTTTATCCGTTTGGCGTATGGCGAATTTTCTTTCTTTTGGATTTACAAGTAATTCTATGTAATTTTTATCCGCGAACTTCTTCGTAATCGTAGCGCCGAATTTAATCTTTTTATTTGCAAAAATGACATAAGGCTGTTTTACGGAATCGAAAAATTCTGAACGGGTAATTTCAAAATCCCGTAGGTCGAAATCCCCGGCGGCGACCTCTATCTGAACTTCTTTCGGGTTATCGTCAACAAGAGTCGGTTGTTCGTTGTCGGATTCTGCAAGTTGTTCGTAAATGCTTTGAGCGGCTTGAAGATAGTCTATTTCTTTGAATGCCGCCCAGCGCGGATTTATTATTACAAAACCTTTTAGTATGCCGGATGAGATGACTTTCAGTTCGGGTAGAAAAGATTTATTGCCGTATTTTGCATTGTCAAGCATATGCTGAACGGCAATAAAATCATCGCGGGAGACGATTGCTTCGTGATGATTTTTATATAAACTTTGCGGTTTTTTGCCATAGTTTTTCTTTGCTTTATGGGTATGAAAGTCGGGCGTATAGGTTTTTCTTGTGAGAACGTCGCCGCAATGCCTTTCGTTTCGCAAGATTTGAACGATAGAGTTTGCCGTCCAGCAGATATTCCCGAGGTAAGATTTACGACCGAGAGCGATAAGAGTATCGGCGATTTGTTGAGTCGAATAGCCGTAGAGATACATATAAAAGCATAATTTAACCGTTGGCGCTTCGGTAGGGTTGATAACGAGTTGCCCGTCTTCGTCATGAGAGTAACCCAATAGTTTAGGGGTAAGGGGGATACCGTTATCGAGACGCATCCGAAGGGAAGTTTCCATGCTTCTGCTACGCGTGTGTGATTCTTCTTCTGCCATCGTGGCTAAAAAAGATAACGCCATTTGAGAATCGTCGTTTAGCGAAAATATGGCTTCCGATTCAAAGAATACACCGACGGGGTGGTGTAATGCAGCCAAGTCTCTCACCATACCGATACAAATAAGAACGTTACGGGCAAAACGGGATACACTTTTTGTAATAATCATATCGAGTTTACCGCTTTTTGCGTCGGAAATCATTTCGTTGAATCCGATGCGGTGGTCGAGAGAGGTGCCGCTGATGCCCTCATCGGCATAGATTTTTACGAGCGTCCAATTGGGGTGTTTTGTAACGAAATCCTCATAATATTTCTTTTGCAATTCAAATGATGTTGTTTGCCTTACGTCGTCGGTGGAAACGCGAACGTAGATTCCGACTCTTTGATTGACGTCATTGTCGTAATAGTCGGTTTCTTTTTGGGCAGGAATAAACTCGTAGTTGTTCGGATCGACTTTAACTTGCATCCTTTGCCGAGTTTTCTTTTTCTCCTGTTCCTTTTGTTCGCGTTTTTCAATATCAATCATCTGTAATCAGTCCTTTTGGCTCTTCGTCGGGGAGTATCTTCCAATCCTCGGAAGGAAAGAATTTTGTGTCCCTCAAATCGCGTGTATAGTAAGAGGCTAAAGTAAAAATGTCTTCCGATATAAAATAAATACCGATAGGCGGATTTTGTGTGGCAAGTAGTCGCGAACATATCGTCAGTTCTTGCATATCTCTCGAAACGTTACCGATTTTTTGAGTGATAATAAGATTGACTTTGCCGTCCATGCAATCTTGCAATAATCGGCTCCATTCTTTGGCAGATTCCATATGCGGAGCTGTCGCACCCTCATCTATATAAAAATCGACAAGTTCCCATTTCGGGCAAAGGGCGATGGTGTCGTTAAACTGTTTTTTGTGATATGAGAGATAATCTTCGTATTTAGTCTGATTAAAATAGCGAATATAGATACCTATTTTATAGTTCGATTCGGTATTCGGGCGTTCGTGTCGGATGCTTTGCAGCCATGCTTTATGTTCAGAGATTGCTCTTGAACGATCGGGGTCGCCGAACAAAGTAAGTTGTGTCGGCGTTGCGATAGCCGTGAGTTTATCGAATACGTTTAATTCTTCCATAGTCTCTCCCTATGCTTGTTGTTCCGCAATCAATTATAACGTCTTTTCGCGTAAAAAGAAATAAACCGGCAGTCAAGTCGTTGACCGTCGGTTTATAAAAACATAAGAAAAATAAAAAAAGTTGCCGAGTAATGGCGATTCGGCAACCTGATTAAGTGATGTTGTGTGGGTTATAGTTTGTTTGAGTGGAAAGTTTTTTTGACGTCGGAAACGAGTCTTATAATGGATTCCATCTCGGTGGGGGAGCAATCGGACAGCAGGTCGCTGAACTCCGATTGGTAAATACCGTTCACATTCGGAACGTCCGGGCGCAGGATTGTATCTGCGGAAATCTTTAACGCTTCGATAATTTTTATTAAAGTAACGACGCGAAGATTAGACTTGCCGAGTTCGATGTCGCTCATTGTGCTAAGGCTTAAATCCGCCTCGAACGCTAATGCGTCTTGGCTCATGTGTTGTTCGACTCTGGCGGCGCGAATACGATTGCCGATTTCTTTTAGTTTTAACGAATTCTCGTCGTCCATATTCCGCCTCCTGTTTTATGCTTATGACTATTTTATCGTCTATTGGCTATGAGCGCAACAGCCGATTGCCGAAAATATAGTGCAACGGCTATAATAATCATGAATATTTTTTGGAGGTTTATTCATGATTAACTATTACACTATCGGGCAAAGAGTGAAAGAGGCACGGAAAAAGAAGCATTTATCGCAGGCAGATTTGGCTGAAGCGGTAGAGAAATCGACGAGTTACATAAGTTATATGGAAACGGGGTTGAAGTGCATGAGCCTTGAAACGCTCGTCGATATAGCAAATGCGCTGGACGTTTCGGCAGATTACATTTTGGCGGACTGTATAAACACGCATGAAAAAGTGTGCGAAAACGAATTTGCCGAGCAAATTAAAGAGTGTACATTGTATGAGAGCAGGATTATCATCGATATGGTAAAGGCTCTGCGGGAGATACTGCGGGAAAATGCTTTTACGAAGCGGAACAGTAAATAAAGTATACTAAAAGGGATTGAATTACAATAAACCGGTAGTTTAAAAGTTGACCTGTGGTTGGTTTCGAGTTGAAACATTTTTCAAAAAGTTGCAACAAAAACAGAAAATTGAAATATTTTTCTAAAAGTTGAAACGTTTTTGAGTGGGATGAAAATAGGTCTTTTTTTATGCTATAATTTTGGCGAGACTAATAGTAAATATGGGAGATTCTATGGCAGAAGAAGTAGAGGTGGTGTTTGAAATAGAGCAGGCTCTTTACGACGGAGTGCAAAAGATTTGTAAAGAAAACGGCACGACGATTGAAGAGATAACGCGAGATTTCTTGTATTTCTGTGCCGATCCAAAAAACACGCCGTTTTTGCAGTGTTGGTTTAAGAATAATGAAGAATAAACAGTTTTACAGGATTCAGCTTACAGATTATGCTCGTCCCGGCTTTTCATCCGGATGGAAAGACTATTATGGAACGCAGGAAGAAATCGAAGAGCTGATAATCGCTATTCGAAACAATAAATCGATAGGCAATGACGTTGACGGGCTTTATGCTGTGCTTACGGAGTTTAAGTCGGGGAATAAAAATTGCGAGCATCCGGTTGAGTATGGAAGCAATCGATTTTTAACGCCGGTGAGACTGATAGGCAAAAGTGAGCATTATGAGAAAAGCTACAAATGGAAACACGTTAATATCTGGCATTATCCATATTATATGAGGGCAAAAGTCGCTATGTTTCGTCAGATAATAATTAAAGACGGAAAGGATTATATCCGAGCGATAAAACCAGAGTTTGAGTTTTTAGAATATGCGCTTGACGAAGCTTTCCGATATTCGGATAAAGTGGGAGTTATGTTTTGGGGCTTTCCCGAAATGATTCGATATAATGATGATACAAAGACTACTTCGTCGAGGCTATACATTTTTGAAAAACGTTATACGGACAAGTTGTCGGCATGTGCCGATTTGAATATGAAAGATAAAATTGAATTACAATCGTTTTGCGACGAAATTTTCGGAGACGGATAATGGAAAGACAAAAGATATTTTTTACGAGCGATTTGCATTTCGGGCATGAGAACGTTTTAAGGTTTGACAACAGACCGTTTGAAACTGTGGAAGAAATGGACGATGAGCTTATAAAGCGTTGGAATGGCAAGGTAGGCAAAGGAGATCTTGTCTACGTTTTAGGTGATTTGATATGGAAAACCGCAACAAACGAAGCGGTTCAGATTATAAAACGCTTGAACGGACAGATTGTTTTAATAAAGGGCAACCATGATCGGTTTTTACATAGTGCGACGGCAAAGAAAGCACTTGCAGGAATAAAAGATTATGACGATATTAGCGTTACGCTTGACGACGGCACGGTGCGTCGGTGTATTTTAAGCCATTATTTTATCCCGTTTTACAACGGACATAGATATAATGCAATTCATTTGCACGGGCATTCGCATTTTACGGCGGAGGCAACGGAAGAATTTCTTATCGCAAAAACATTAAACGAAAAGGGGTATAATTTACAGATTTATAACGTCGGTTGTATGTATTGGAATTATGCGCCGGTTACGTTAGACGAAATTCTAAAAACAAAAGAGCAGAGGATCGATAAGGAATGAGATATTATGTAATTTCTGACGTGCATGGTTTTTACAGTAAAACAATGCAGGCTTTGTCCGAGAAAGGTTTTTTTGAGGATAAATCTCCGCATAAATTGATTGTTTGCGGCGATTTGTTCGACAGGGGATCGGAATCGGTGAAAGTGCAAAATTTTATCTGCGAGCTTCTAAAGAACGATGATGTAATTTTGGTGCGCGGAAATCACGAAGATTTAATTTTAGATTTGATTCGCGACGCAAAGCAGTTGTTTGGATACGGAATAGAGCATACGCACCACTGGAGTAACGGCACGGTTAAAACAGTTATCGATTTAACGGGAACGGATGTTTTTACGGATGACTACAGGGATATTATAAACAAGTTGTGCGCAACGCCGTATCTAACGGAAATTATTCCGAAAATGCTGAATTATTACGAAACGAAAAAACATGTATTTGTTCACGGGTGGATACCTTGCAACAATCGTCACGGCTGGTCTGCAAATTATTATTCGCCTATCGAAGATTGGCGAGAAGCAGGCGAGTCGAGTTGGAAAGAAGCTCGGTGGATAAACGGGATGCTTGCATACTCTTACGGGGTGACGGAAAAGGATAAAACGATTGTCTGTGGGCATTGGCATTGTTCGTGGGGACATTGTCGGCTTGAAGGAAAGTGCAGTGAGTTTGGCAAGGACAGCGATTTTTCACCGTTTTATGCGGACGGTATTATTGCAATTGACGGTTGCACCGCATATTCCGGTCGGGTAAATTGTATTGTCCTTGAGGATGAGAATATATAAAAGAGGTATAAAATGAGTTGGGATATTTCTCTTACAGATAGGGTAACGGGTGAGGTGTTACATTCGGATGCTCCGCATATGATGCGCGGAGGGACTTTTATGCTTGGCGGGACTACGGAACTGTGGCTGAATATAACGTATAATTATAGTAAAATTTATCATCGTGATTCCGTGTTCGGTAAAGACGGTATAGGAACAATTTTCGGAAAGACGGGACTTGAAAGCATACCGTTGCTTGAAAAAGCGATAAACGCGTTAGGCGACGATGTTTCAAAGAACTATTGGGAAGCAACGGAGGGTAATGCCAAAAGACCATTGGTGCAACTTTTGACAATGGCAAAAATGAGACCGGACGGAATTTGGAAAGGCGAATGACGTCGGTAAAGGATAAAGATTTAAAGAGGTAAAAATGGACAAGCAAATAAGAATGTCGGCTTCTGAAGTCGATTTATATAAGTATATTTATCATGCAAACAAATTAGATCATAACGATATAGCATTGACAGAGGCGGGGCTGCGGTCAATGAATAATTTACTTGGCGAAATAGAGAAAATCAAGCCGACTTATCCCGATAAACGTTGGGAGTTTTGGTTTTCCGTACCGAGAGGGACGTTAAAACAATACATAAAATTCAATAAGTATTACGCTCCAGGAGATTGTTCCGAAGAGAAATTTCAAAAGGATATGGAAGAAGAATTTCCGTGGAAACGCGTATGGTTCAAAATTGGCGTCATCAATGAAAACGGTTACGTCATGGTTTTTCTTGACGATACCGTGCTTGTGCGCAGAAGCCCGGATATGAAAGAGGATTTCTTTCCGGACTCTCGGTTGGATAGAATCCTTGAATTTTTAAGTCAAACGGTTGCTAACACCGTCGAAATGCTGAAACAAGGCGTGTATAACGATTATGTTAAAAATGAGTTGCCGTACGAAAACCGAAAAGGATTTATCAACCGCGCGCTCTATTGGCGGCTCGTTCCAAAAAGTAAAAGAAACGATCGCGATGGGTTAAAGGAAAAGGAGATAGATAAACTTATAAAGCATGTTAAGAACGGGAATGACCTGTTTGCGACAAAAGCAGAGGGACGATATGAGAGGATGTCTTCCGGAAAGTATTATGAAGTTTGTTCTTATTGTTATGCCGCCGCAGGTTATAAGGAGATAGACGAAAAGACGCCTAAAGAAATGTTTAAACGTTACGGCGATGAGCGTGACGGCGGAATGAGTTTGCTTGACGAGAACTCTCCAGATGACTTCGATAAGTGGTTTAAGTTAAGTACGCAAGAAAAATGGGAAATAGAAAACCCCTCGCATATGTGGGAAATCTCTTGCGGTCATACGCATACGATGATTCATTTATATTTGTTTTGGGACGACGGATATTGGTTTTATCTTTCCGGCGGAACGCATTGTTTAACGACGGAAGTCGTGCGTATGTATAACGGAATGAAAGATAAAGGCGTTCCCGTTCTTCTCGGACACGCCGGGCAAATAATTGATAAATTGCTCGGAAACGATGATCTCGGCATTATTCCGAATAACGATATGGGGTGGCATTATTGGTACGGCGGATTCCCGAAAGACGATGTAATAAACTTCGTTCAACTACGCGACGGTAATGCTGATGAGGTTATAAAAAATGCTACTTGGTTAGAACTGAATCAAGTGGAATTGGCGAACAAATAATATGAAAAAGCGGCTACAAAACGTAGTCGCTTGAATGCTCTTCGGCAAAATTCTCGCTATTTTCTCAAAAAGGAGTTTTATAACCCACAATAACCCCTTGACAATTTTCAATAAAGGGGTTATAATGGGGTTACAATAAAACAAGGAGGGAAAGTGTAAAAATGTTATTAACATATGAAGAGATGAGCAAAAGGGCGTTCGAGTTTTATGATAACTTACAAATAAATATACCAAAGAAATATGTGTCTTTAGCGGTAAGGTCATTGACAATGCCGCAGTATGCAATAACGGGCATAGGATTGCTTAAAAATTGTAAAGAGGATTTTGTATGTTGATAGAAGAAAAAGTATTTGAAAGGAAACGTTTTGACCAGAAAAAACTTTTGGAATACGGTTTTCAAAGAGAAAACGATAGTTTTGTTTATCGGTCCGATTTTATGAGTGGTGATTTTCATGCATATATCTCGGTAACCGATAAAGGTGTAATAACAGGCAAAGTCATCGATACAATGAATGATGAAGAATATGCGCCGCTTCGTATAGAAAATCTGACCGGAGCATATGTCGGTCAAGTGAGAAACGAATATAAGAATCTATTGAATGACATTGCGGATAAATGCTGTACGACAGTTCTGTTTGCTTTTGATCAAGCAAACAGAATCACTGAACAGATAATAGCAAAATATGCTGTACATCCGGATTTTCCGTGGGAGCAAAGCCAATATCAAAGTTACGGAACGTTCCGTCATATGGATTCGGGTAAATGGTTTGCGTTGATAATGAATATCAAATGGGACTCGCTTCTCAAGAATAAAAATCAAAATACAATTGATATTATTAATCTAAAAGTTAATCCTGAGAAGAGTACTGATTTAACGGCAACTAAAGGGATTTATCCCGGTTACCATATGAATCATAAAAGTTGGATTTCAGTTGTGTTGGATGACACCATACCTGATGAGAAAATAATGTGGCTGATAGAAGACAGTTTTTCGCTGACGAACCAAGAAAAACACAAAAAGTAAGAATAGTATCAAATGTTTGACGGAGAGTGTAATGAATAATCAAGAAATTCAAAACGAGCTTTTACAAGTTCAAAAAGAAATAGCCGAATTGCCAGTGGGGTACATCTCAAAGAAAAATATAAACGGTAAAACGAGACATTATCTGCAATGGACAGAGGACGGTAAAAAGAAAAGTAAATATGTTGATGATGCGCTTGTAGACGATTTGCGAGCGAAGATAGAAAGAAGAAGAGAGCTTCAAAAGCGAGAAAAAGAACTTACTTTTATGCTTCCCAAACCGCAGAAAACAGAGAGGCAGGAAGAAGAAAAACACGTTTTCAAAACCGACGTGATGCTCGGAGAAAATTTGAAAAGTTACGTTCTGACAGTTGCAAATTACAAAAAGAGAAGTCTTTATAAAAATATTTGCGATTATATTTACGGGGATATTCGAGACAGAGTTTTTATTCTTTACGGATTAAGGCGCACGGGCAAAACTACGCTCATACGCCAGGTTATAGCCGAAATGAACGACGAAGATTTTTCAAAAACGGCGTTTATTCAAGTCGGCGCGGGAATCGGTTTAAGCGATATCAATCAGGACTTGAAATACCTGATGAACGGCGGATACAAATATGTGTTTATCGACGAAGTAACGCTTATCGAAGATTTTATCGAAGGCGCTGCGCTTTTTTCGGATATATTTGCCGCTTGCGGAATGAAAATCGTTTTGTCTGGTACGGATTCGCTCGGATTCTTTTTTTCCGAAGACGAGCAGTTATATGACCGTTGTATTTTCCTTCATACCACGTTCATTCCGTACAGAGAATTTGAAGAAGTTCTCGGCATAAAGGGAATTGACGAATATATTTGCTACGGCGGAACGATGAGCCTCGGCGGTGTTCATTATAACGAAAAATCCACGTTTGCAAGCAAGAAAAGCGTTGACGAATACGTCGACAGCGCGATAGCCAAAAATATTCAGCATTCTCTTAAATGTTATCAGTACGGCGGACATTTTCGCGCGCTCTACGATCTGTATGAGAAAAACGAGTTGACGAGCGTGATAAACCGCGTTGTGGAAGACGTCAACCATCGTTTCACCGTGGACGTTCTGACGAAAGATTTTATGTCTCATGATTTGGGGATTTCGGCAAAGAACTTGCGAAACGACAGGCAGAATCCAAACGATATCCTTGATAGAATCGACAAAGAAGAATTTACTAAGCGGCTTAAAAATCTGCTCGAAATCAGAAACAGAGAAGAGCAGACCGTAACGATTTCGGAAGAGCATAGAAGAGAAATAAAAGAGTATCTCGACGCTTTGGATTTAACTGTGGACATCGATATTCAAACGTTGCCCGTCGGGCGGGAAAAGAACTGCAAAACTGTTTTTACTCAACCGGGAATGAGATATTCGCAAGCAAAAGAACTCGTGCAATCGTTGCTTGAAGACGGGGAGTTTCAGGAGCTTTCGATAAACGAAAGAAATGCCGTTATCGAGCGAATTTTAAGCGATATAAAAGGCAGAATGATGGAAGACATCGTGTTGCTTGAAACGAAGATTGCGAATCCGAAAAAGCAGGTTTTTCAGCTTCAGTTTGCCGTCGGAGAATTCGATATGGTTGTTGCGGATAATGCGAATGCGACTTGTGAAATTTACGAAGTAAAGCACAGCAAGGAACAAGCGAAAGAGCAATACAGACACCTGATAGATGAAGAGAAACTGAAAGGCACGGAATTCAGATACGGAAAAATTACTAAAAAAGTTGTTATTTATCGCGGAGAAAATACGACTTTGGAAAACGGAATCGAATACAGGAACGTAGAAGAATATCTGAAATCGCTTGTCTGACCTGAAATTGAACAGTTCGGAAACGAAGAGCAAAAAACGAAAAAACAGAAAATAAAAAACTCGAAATCGCAGATAAACACAGCTATTTCGGGCAACGCAGACAAGTGTGATGGTCTATAAGTCTTTTCTTATAGACCATCATTTTTGCATTTTTAGGGGCATTTTCGCCCTTTTTTGAGCAATTTCATAGCAAATCAACAGACCGAGTAACGGAGAACCCGTTGCCCGGTCTTTTTTTATGTCCCAAAAAAGCGTTATTTCACACTTGAAGTCTGTCGGACGATAAGCACCGTACTGTAGGACTTGAACCCTGATAGAATAGAACAACAATTGAGAACCAAGATCTAATATTACGGTGTCGCTTAATTTGTACACCTTGCTCTTTACATTCGTATAGATTTATGCTATAATATGGTTAATTAAAATGGGAGAGGTACTTCACCTTTGGGGTAAAGTCGGTTTAATAGTCAATCTATCGCAAATGATAGAATACACGCTGGCAAATGTGTTGGCTTTTGATGAAATACTGCGTGAGTTTGAAGATAGGGATTCTATGTTTGTTTACGAGTATAATGAATTTGCAAAACGGGCGGAAAAATTATACAAAGAACTTGAAAAGAAACCATTAGGCTTTGGAATAGAAAAGGCAAGACAATTGGGATATTTTAATGATAAGTCACAAGAGTGGCTCAAGGCTATGTGCAAAGAACGCAACTTCGTTGTACATCGTCTTTTTAAGGAGGATTTGGTTGCAAAACATTTGGAAACTGATCCAACATTTTATTATGAGCGACTCGAAAATCTAGGGGCGTGATTGCGGTTCCGTGAACTCCAAAAACAAAATTTCGCAACAAAAAAAGCGCCGGAATCGCCCGAACCCCGAAAAATATGTAAAAAACGACTTTTCCGGCGCAAATAAACGCCTGAAAGTTAGCTTTGGCTAACTTTCGCCGATTCCGCAAAGTTTAATTGACAAGCGATTTCGATTATGCTATAATCTTACGCGTGATAATTGAATGACAAGGCATGTCGTAAACGGCGTACGCCGTTTTTCCGGGTTTTGACAAACCCGGAAAAAACAAATCTTATTCGCTTGAAAACCGGTCGCAGGACCGGTAAAAAAATGTTACATAGTTAGCCAAGGCTAACCGATGTGATATTAGTGCTAGCCGACGCGATGTTAGAACTGCCGCAATATTAGCACTGCTGTTGCTGTGGTAATAGCACTGCCGTGGCAATAGCGCCGACTCAGGTGCGGAGGATGCCGACGCAGGCGATAACAGCGCAAAACAACGGGCAATAACGGTAATCATAGCGAAAATAAATAATAACGATAATATTGTAAGGAGATTCAAATTGCTGTTACAACTGAAGAACATAGGAAAAATATATGACAGCAACGATATTTTGACGATCGGTATCAGAGGCGTTAATCTCGATTTCGATTATAACGAATTTGTTACGATAGAGGGCGAAAGCGGAAGCGGTAAATCTACCCTTTTAAACGTCATCGCGGCGAACGACAGTTACGAAGAGGGCGAGCTGTATTTCAACGGCGCGGAAACGTCGCACTATTCCGAAACCGAGTGGGAAAAGTATCGCGAAAAAAATATCGCGATGATTTTTCAGGATTTCAATATCATTGAAAATCTTACCGTGCTCGAAAACGTAGAACTTGCGCTTCTCCGCATCGAAAATAAAGCGGAACGCCGCAAAATCGCCGAGGACCTCATCGGCAAGGTGGGGCTTACGGCGCAGAAGAACCGTAAAGGCAGCAAGCTTTCGGGCGGCGAAAAACAGCGTACCGTCATCGCCAGAGCTTTGGCGAAAGACAGCCCGATTATTCTTGCGGACGAGCCTACCGGCAATCTGGACGTAAAGGCAAGCAAAGAAGTGGCTGCGCTTTTAAAAGCCGTTTCCAAAGATAAACTTGTCATCGTGGTTACGCACAACCCCGAATTTTTCGTGGAATACGCCACGAGAAGAGTAACGATTTTCGACGGCGCCGTGAAAGAAGATCACCTCATCAGAAAGCCGGAACCGAAAACAAGCGTCGAAAAAGAAGAAATAAAGTCGGGCAAATGGCAGAATTTCAAAAACACGATGCACATCGGCACGCTCAACTATAAAAGCCGCCCGAAGTTCACGGCAATGATGAGTTTCGCCCTGTTCGTGTGCGCGATAACGCTGTTTCTCGTCATTTCCGTATTCGGCAATTCCCTGATACAACCCACGCAGGTCCCGCTCGACGGTACGGGCGTCAGCGGAAAGGTAATTCTTTCCAACCGCTCGAATTCCATCACGCAATCCGATCTGGACGAAGTGGCGGGGCAGACGAACGCGGGCTATTTCCTGCTCGACAGAGACCTTTCGGAATTTTCCGTAAATCTCCCCAAACGCGGCGGATTAAGCAGTTCTTACACGCTTACCTGCCTGTACGATCCGTATAAATATTGCCCCGAAGAGGGCAGCGCCGTGCTGATTATGTCGAAATCCGAGGACGGCGACGCGGAAACCATAAAAAGCATGATTATCAATGCCGAAACAGGCATTAAAAACATAACGTTAAAAACGACGGTGGATTTAACCGAACCGAAGCTGTATCTCGGCTACGACGATCTGAACGCCTACGGCAAAAAAATGCAGGCGGTCAATTCGGTAATGAAGCTCGGCAACAACGAAACCACCGTGTTCACCTTCACGGTCAACGAAGAGCTGGCGGCGGGCGACATCAATCTCGTCAATTCCAACTTCTACGCGGCGGACGGCAAACAGGTGGTATTCAACGCGAAAACCGATAAATCCTACGTCGTGCTTTCTTCCGATAAAAAGAACGAAAACGTCAGCGGACTGATTGTGGAAATGAACGCGGACGATTACGCGGCAATGTTCGCTAAAGACGAAACGTCGGTGCAAAGCGCGCTGTATTACGCAACCGACGCCGACGCGAAAGCGGCGGTGAAAAACCTGCCGGACGGATACATGGGCATGCTTTCCGATTCCGACGTGTACGTGCAGAGCGCGGGCGACGTGTTCACAAACAATATATTGTGGTATCTTGCATTGATTGCCGCAAGCCTGCTGTTCGCCATGCTCATCTCGGTCATCTTCATGCGTTCGGTAAAAATCTTTCAGGCGGACTTCGCGGTATACAGAACGCTCGGCATATCCAGAAAAATCTCGGCGGGCTCCCTGTACGTGCAGATGGCGCTCATCTTCCTGCCCACGCTTGTGCTGCTGCCGGTAGTCAGTCTCATCGCAACGCTCGCTCCGTTCAGCTCGCTGCCGTTCATTTCGGCGGGAAATTACTTCTTCGTCGAAATCATGCTGCTGTTCATCGTGGAATGCGTGGCGTTCGGCTTCAACAGAAGCATCAACGGACAATCCATCCGTAAATCCTTAAGAAGGGGGTCCAAATAATGATTCGCGTAGAAAACATCAAAAAAACGTTCAACCCCCATTCCTCGGCGCGGAATCAGGTATTAAAAGGCGTATCGTTCGATTTGCCCGATAAAGGTCTGGTTGCCATCTTCGGCAAATCGGGCAGCGGCAAAACCACGCTTCTCAACATTTTAGGCGGGCTTGAAAAGGCGGACAGCGGCAAAATCACGATAGACGGCGAAGTCATGAGCGGCAACGTCGACCGTATCCGCAACCAGAAAATCGGCTTCATTTTCCAGAACTATTATCTGGAGCGCGGCTACACCATCGCCGAAATCATGCGCAACGCCATGCTTCTTGCGGGCTTTAAAGACGAAGCGGAAATCGAACGCCGCAGCGAAGAAGTGTTGAAGCTCGTCGATATGGAGCGCTTCAAAAACAAACAGGGCGACGCGCTTTCGGGCGGACAGAAGCAACGGGTGGCAATCGCCCGCGCGCTCATCAAAGGCGCCGACGTAATCCTTGCGGACGAGCCTACGGGCAACCTCGACGCGCAGAACACCTACAAAGTAATGGATATTTTAAAGGAAATCTCCAAAACCAAACTGGTTGTTCTGGTAACGCACGAAGTAACGCTGATTAAAAAATACGCCGACAGCCACATCAAACTCGTCGACGGGCAGCTGGTGGACGACGCCGAAATCGACGAAGCCGAACTTGCCGACATCACGTACGGCAACGTAAAGGAAGAACCCGTAAACGCCGCCGACCTCACCGATTTTCACAAGAGCACGGCAAAGAAAAACGGCAAACTGTTCAATTTGAAAAACGTGTTGCATTCGCTCCGCGCCGATTCCGATAAATCGGGCGCCGGCGGCAACATTTTCAAACAGATATTCATCTTTGCCATGGCGGTGGCGGTGTGCTTCTTCTCGTTTTTCGCGTTCGAAGCGCTTTCGGTAAAGGCGGAAAACAAACCGCTCGAAGAAAACAGCGCGTACGTCGGCATGGGCAACTATGCGGAAGTCAGAAAACTCAGTCCGTCGTTATACAACACCATCGACTTTTTCGAAATGGACTACGCGGAGGGCAGTTTTTCCTACAACAACCTGCAATCCCTTTCGGGCATCGCGGCAAGCTACGCCCCCAAAGCGCTGAAAAACGACGACACGGCGGAAAGCATGCGCCTAGAATTCGGCGAAATGCCGGGCAGCAAACAGGTGCTCATCACCCGCGCCCTTGCCGAAACGCTGAAAAGCAAATTAAGAATCGCCGAGCTGGAAAACGACCGTTCTCTGTCGCTGATTCTCTTCGAAAAGGACTACGCGGTAAGCGGCATCGTCGCGGGCGAAAATCCGTACGTGTACTTCAACCGCGTGGATTACGTAAACTTTTTAAGCGTGTATCAGGAAATCCGTTTCACCGATAACACAAACCTGTTTTTCAAATCGGACTTTATCGATTCCGAAACGTATAAAACCATCAACAGCTATTCCGCGGAAATCAGCGTATACACGGGCGAAACGCTCGATTTAAACGATAATCAGTGCGTCGTGGAAATCAACCGCAACGCCGTTTACAAAATGATGAGCGATACCACGCAGGCGGATTACCGCATGGAAATCGCCAACGCAACCCTTCTCCGCTCGCCGGAATTCATATCGCTCACCGATAGTTTCCCCATGTACGTCCGTAAATTTCAGCTGACGCGCACGGTGATGACGACGGACATCCGCATCTACGTAACCGAAGCGGCGCTCAACAACATTTTCGTGTACATATCGCCCAACCTCGACGCGCTCGGCAGCGAATCGAACTACTATTTCGAAATTTCCACAAGCGGCGGCGAACAGCTTTCTTCGCTGAACCAACGCCTGACGGATAGAGGCGTGGTGAAAGCGGATCTGGCGGCGCTGCAGCAGGCGGAAAACAGAGAAGAACTGGATACCGCGTTGCAAAGCCTGTACGTGTTTGTCGCGGTGGCGGTGCTGATGTATCTCATTTACTTCTTCATCGAAAAATCGGGCAGCGTGAAAAACAGCAAGGAATACGGCATTTACCGCGCGATAGGCGTAAACAAGGGCAATTTGTTGTTCAAAGAAACCATGGCGGCGGTGTTCGGAAACCTCACAACGTACCTTGCGGGCTTTATCGTGGTAACGGCGCTGTTCTGCGCAAGATACGCGGTAATGAACGTAGCGTTCGGCGCGTTTATCGCCCTTGCCGCGGCGGCGTTTATCGTAAGCTCGCTGTTGATGGTAGGCATTTCGCTTATCCCGTACCTGTTTGTGCTTACGCAAAGCCCTTCCGAAATCCTTTCGCGCTACGATATTTAACGCGCGGGCGGTCTTTCAAAGTCGGCTTGTCAAAGGCGGTCTTTCAAAGGCGGTCTTTCAAAGTCGGCTTGCCAAAAGCGGCTTGCCAAAGTCGGCGGCTTGCAACGATATTCCAACGATAATTATCTGGCAATCGGTGATTATACAATAAAAAATTTTTTACAAGGAGCAAAATTATGACAGCAGTAAGAAAGAAATTGTTAGCCATACTTCTGGGTATGGTAACGTTACTTGCAGGAATCGGCATGCTTGTTTCGTGCAAAGCCACGAAAGCGGACGATCTCAAAGTTACTTTCATGATGGAAGACGACGAATCTTCCGAGTGGAAGCAGGTTGCGGAATACACCGCGGAAAACGGAACGGTAGAACTTCCTACGGTTTCCCGAACGTATTATACGTTTGCCAACTGGTACGATAATACCGATTTCACGGGCGATCCCTTCACGGGGCAGAACGTAACGAAGAGCACCACGGTGTACGCCCGTTTCATTCCCGTAGAAGTGGAAGTACATATCAACGGCGCAAATCAGGGCACGCAGAAACTGGTAGACGTCGCCAAAGGCAGATACACCTACAACCCCGGCGAGGGGCTGGAACTGGATTGCTGGTACACGAACGACAATTACACCACCAAATGGGATGAAATTGCCGATACCAACGATCTGTACGCAAGAAGCGTTGCGCGCATTACGTTTAACGACGGCTATCAGGATGTATACACCACTACGGTAATCCCCGGCGCGGTTTACGAAAGCCCCGTAACGCACGAAGCCAAAACGGCGGAAGGCGAAACTACCACCGTGGAAAAGGAGTGCATCTGGAGAAACTACATGTCCGCCCGCGATATTTCTTATGTGGACGAAAACGGCAACGCTTTCGATTTCGCTAAAACGGCAATCGATAAAAACACCGTTATCACCGTAAAATGGCGTTCTCCGTTCCTGAAATATCAGGTAAACGAAACGACGGGTAAACTTTGCGTTACCATGTACAGCGGCAGCACGTACGACGATACCGCAAACACGGCGAAAATCGGCGACGTTCCCGTAATTTCCGTGCCCGGTAAACTCACGTTCGAAACCGACGGCGTGGCGGAAACTTACGAAGTGGAAGCAATCCGCGCAGAAACCGATATCCTCAGCAGCGCTTCCCTGAAAAAAGTTATTATCGGCGAGGGAATCGTATCCATTCAGGGCTTGATGTCCACATCGGCTTCCGCCGTGGAAGAAATCGTTCTTCCTTCTACGCTGAAAGTCATGCAGAACTGCTTCAACAACCTGAACAATCTGAAAGGCATCACCATTCCGCAGGGCGTGGAAGTCATCATCGGCTCTTTCTGGGCAAACACGTATGCTTTCCACAACGGTTACGGGCAGTACAATAAAGGCGAACAGTATTCTTTCGACATCGCTATTCCGGATAGCGTGAAGAACCTTTCCATGGTTCCCAACAACCTCACGTTCGGTGCAACGAAGCAGACCGCCAAGGCGGGCGACTTCTACAAAGAAGGCGATTACATTTATAAAGTCGACGACAGAGACGGACATAGCGGCGATCTGATTCTTGTTTCCGATGTAACCGCGGGTTCGTCCGTAGTGGTACCCGAAGGCGTAAAGGGCATTCAGGTAGGGACCTATTACAACCGCAGCATGGAATATCTCACGCTGCCTTCCACGTTCTCTTATGTAAGCTATAACGAAGATATTTCGGGCTATCCCGCGGCGGCGTTCCAGTATTCCACCAAATCGTTCCTGTTCGATAAACAGTACGCCAACGATCTGAAAGGACATGTCGCTCCTACGGGCTACGCGATTTTCAGCGCAATGGAAAGCATCACGCTGCTCAATTACAAACAGTCTGAAGTTCCCGAAACCGTTCCCGCGTCCGCATTCATCGGCGATCCTACGGGTTGGGCGGCTCTTTCCGAAACCATGTACGAATATAGCGACAGCACCAGCCTGAAACCCAAGGTAGTGTGCACGGGCGAAAGCCTTACGCCCGTGGTTACGGTAAATTATAAAAACAAACTGACGGGCGAAACCTATCAGGCAACCATTCAAAAAACGAAAGGCGAACGCCTGACGATAGAAGAACTTCTTACCGCCGTAGACGGCAAGAACAATACCGCGTTTAAAGACGCGTATACGGCTAACAAACTTTCGCTTGTTTCCGTAAAGAATTTCGGCATGGATTATAACCTTTCGGCAAGTCTCGATAGCAACGTATATCTCGACGTAACGTTCAATTATTCCGCCGAGGGCGGCTACGTTGCCACCGATAACGGCGACGGCACGGCTACCGTTACGGGTTACAATGCTTCTTCCGCAGAGGTTGCGGGCGACGGCTTGAAAGTGGTGGTTATCCCCGAAACGGTTACGATTTCCGGCAAAACCCTGAAAGTAACTAAAATCGCAAACGAAGCTTTTGCGAATATTGCCGACCTCGGCTATGCGGTGCTTCCCGCTTCCCTCAAAGAAATCGGCGAAAAAGCGTTCTACAACAGCGCGGCGTTGAAGGTAGTGGATATGTCCGCCTGCACGCCGGAAAAAATCGGCGCAAGCGCTTTCGAAAACACAGCGCTCACCACCGTTACTCTTGCGCTTTCCTCTTTGAAAGAAGTAGGCGCTAACGCATTCAAATCGCAGACGTTGCTGTATTTCACCGTTGCCGACGGCGAAGAAAACAGAACGATGACCGCGAAAGAAGACCTGAAACAGGGCGATTTCTTCTTTGCCTACGGGAATATCGTTGTATCTATGCTGCAGCAGTATTCCAGACCTGTCGGTTTGTATCGCTATATGGCAAAATCCACGGAAGGCGAAGGCGACGCCGCTTATACGGTGTGGGACGTGCAGTTTGTGGCTTCTGCGGGCGGTTATAACGCAAATCAGATGAATTGCAAAATCGCTCTCGGCGATATTTCCGATAAGGCGAATATCATTCGTTACGAAGTAATGGCGGGTTCGTATTACTTCTTCACGGATATGACCAGTCTTTATTTCTACAGCGTTTCCAAAATTCACGCCGGCGCGTTTGCCGATTGCGAAGCGGAAATGCTTGATTCTGTCAACTATTCGCCCGTATATATGGGCAGCGCTGTTCAGAAGAGAACTACGCTGAAAGAGCTGGTAAACGATGAAAAAATCGCTTCCGTTTTCGAAGAAGGTTGGTACGAAGGCTATACGGATGACGACCTCGGTTCCATGACCGCAAAAGTTATCCGTTAAACGAAAAAATCCGACGAATTTTCCTCCCGGTTGTTTTTTACGGACAATCGGGAGGGCGGTCGGAAGAAAAATTATTTTAATGCAAGTTTGGAGGTGTTACCCTTGAAAAGAAAGACGATTATGCGGTTGGTTGCCGGGCTGACGGTGTTGTTTTGTGCGTTCGGCGCGGCGGGCTGCGCCGCAGCGGTTACTCCGTCAGATCCGAAAGACGCCATCATCGATAAGTACGGTAACACACAATATAAAATTACGTTCGACGCGAAGAATCTTGCTTCGCCCATTTCCGATATGTATTATTCGGCAAACAATATGCCCGTACTTCCCACGCCGGAAAAGGTGGGCTACGTTTTTGCCGGGTGGTATTTCGATTCCGCTTTAACAAAAGTTTGCGATGTGGAAAACGGCGATTTATACTGGCAGATGAAAAACGTTACCCTTTACCCGAAGTGGGAAAAGGAAGCTATCGTTAATAACGGCACGTACGATATCGATTTCGAAGCGCATATCGTAGAAGATAGCTTGGTGAAAGGTATTCTTGCCGATAAATACGGCTGGTATAATCTTGCCGAAGATATCGTCGCCGCCGAAACGTATGTAGAAAAGAACGATCAGGGCGCGTTTTTGCGTATTCAGTACAACAGCCGCGTGCGCGGACCTATCTTTTCGGAAGGTGGCGGCGGCGAATTCGAAGTGCAGACGTACACCGTAACCGATCCCGAAGCAAGAATCAACGAGGGCTTGTCCATTCTCGATCGCACCAGCGTCATTCAGACGATTTACTACGATATTTCGGGGCTGGATTTGGCGGACGAAATCACGCTGAACGTGGCATATTACAACTGGGCGGCGAAGCTGGAGGACGGCGAAAATCGCGAACAGTGCTCCGTTTCGTACAAAGTCAGCTTCCGCATCACGCGGTTTATCGGCTTTTCCAAATCGTTCGTCAATACGGAAGGCAAGCTGGATAACGGCGTATATCTGGTGCCCACGCATTATACGGGGCTGAACAAAAACCCCGGCATGCTGGATTATTTCCACCCCGTGTATGCGTACATCGTGGCGGAAAACGGGCATTATACGCTGGTGAAGCCGCTTAGCGCGTACAATTCCGATATTCTGGGAAACCTTTCGGGCAACGATTATTTCAACCGCACCACGGGCTACTGCCGCGATTTCGCGTACTTCCTCACCGATCAGAGCAACGTGGTGAATATCGCGGACGACGATCCCGATTATAACAGCTACTATCGCCCCAAACTGCTGAAAGCCAAAAACTGGGGTTCGCTAACCTACGAATTTCACGCCGATTCGGGCGCGTACTATTACACGTTCGACTTAGGCGATTCTCTCACGAACGACGTCATTTTGTACGGCGGTTCCACGGGCGCCATGGAACAGATGTTCAGCTTCCCGTTTTCGTATCGCCGCCTCACGATTTCGTACGACAGCATGGTGCGCATTACGGACTGGAACTACACGCCCGTTTCGGGGGATAGTTTCACCTACCGTAAGTCCGCCGCGATTTATGCGGGTTCTACGGCGGCAGACTTCGCCGATAGCAACGCGGTGTTCGATTTGCTGCAGAATTACAGCCTGTCTATCCGCATGGTCAATATGTTCTTTGCCTCCACGGACGGCGGCAATTCGGGCAGCAAAAATTTTGATTGCAAAATGACCATCGCGCCCACCGCGCAGACGGCGGCAGGCAATCTTTCGGAAATGCAATACGCGTTTTCGTATTTCGATTTAACGTACGACGTGTTCGGCTACAACCCGAAAACGGACGGCGAATTATACTCCGCGGCAACCAACTTTTTAACGCTTATTGATGCCGCCGCCACGAATTTCACCATCGAAAAGACGGATATCGGCAAAACGGTGAAAGCGGGCGAATCGGTGGATTTGCTTTCGCTGTACACGGAAACGGTATATCCCACCGTTACGGCAGCAAATCTTTCGTGGCAGGCGTATTCGCTGGATAAAAGCAACAACGCGGATTTTTCGAAACCCGTTTCGCTTTCCCGCTCGTTCGAAATGGGCAATAGCGGCGTGGCGATTCTCTACACCGAAAAATTGAACGATAAAACGCGTACCTGCCTTGTAACGCTGCTGCCGGAAGAAGAACCGGAATATAAAATTCATTCGGACGAATGGACGTACGATGAAAAGGAAGGCGTATACAAGACGGAAAAAAGCTACAAAATCAAAAATTACGTTCCCGTGCCCGAAGTAACGTGGATGTGGCTCGGCGATAAATACACCTCGTACAGCCTGAAAAAATACGACGATTCCGAACCTCGCACCGACTTTTTGCGGGCGGCGGTGTACGAATATGTCAACGGAATTTACCGCCACGTATACAATCAGTTTTCCGACGGTTACGAAGCCATCAACGTATTTGAGATGACGGAATCGAGAATGCGGCTGGAAATCCGCCTTGTAAACAGGTTCGGCGAATTCCGCTCGGTATGGCTGGAATACACCGCCGAAGCGGTAGGCGACTACGCGTTTGTTTCGGCGGGAGAAACGGTGAGCGGCGGCGATCTGCAGTACAAAAAAACGGAGGACGGCAAAGAAGTCCGCTCGGAAGTTACGTACGACGAAGTGCAGTCCGTCATCGTGAACAGCGAAGAACAATTCTTAACAATCCCCGTAACGTATTCGTTGCGCGTTACGGATAGCGGCGTAACGTCCGTGTACGATCTGCCGCTGGTTTCCTGCAACGTATTTCTGAAAAATTCCACCGTTACCGTCAGCCGCCTTTCGGAAGCGTGGGCGCTGGTAGAAGGCGAACCTTATGCGGTGGTGAAATTCACATACGCGGACGATTACGGCGATACCGTTACGCTCGCCGCCATGTGCAATTTCACCGTAGACGGCAAAAACTTCTCCGATTATACGTTCGTCAACGGCGACGCGGCGCTCTTCACGGGCGAAAAAATCAACGTGGAAAAACCGAAAATCGCCTCCGCAAACTATCTGCCGCTGGCAAGACCGTTCTTCCACGTGTACAAGCTTTCGGGCGTGAATTTCGTGCTGGTGGACGATTCGGATGTTTCCGATACGTCGGGTACGTACGATGCGGATTTTACTTTCCTTCACGAGGGCACGTACCTGCTGGTGTGGGATTTCTGGTTCAAGCTGGATTTCGACGGCAACGCCATTTTCGATTGCTATTATAATCCGCCGGTGGAAAGCCTCAACGAATACTCTCTGAATGCCAAATTCGCGCAGAAAGTAACGGTATACGACAGAAACTGCGATATCACCGTAACGTATGTTACCGATATCGATCACCCGTTCGACGCAACGAAAGTAAATTATATCGAAAAGGACGGCTACCAGTATTACACCGTTACGGTAAGCATGGCGAAAACAAACGCCTCGCCCGATTACAATATGTTTATCGAAAGTTCCGATCGCCTCTGGGGCTGGAGTTCTTCGTGGAACGGGGACGATCGTCTGTTCTCGACGGGTTCCGCCATCGGGCGCCTCGGCATCACGCTGAAAACCGTGAATCCCGTCGTTTACGCGCTGTGGGATCGGGGCATCAAAGTAAGCGCCACGATAGAAGTGGACGGCGAAGAAGAATTTCTGGACGAACGCACGTACTATCGTCCCACGACGGGCGGCATTTACACCGTCAGCCTGTTCGATTTCCGCAGTAAATACGAGTTCGATAAATTCAAAGATTACGAAGCCGTGGAATGGCGTGCCGACAAGCCGATTTTCCTGGATTCGTCGGGTGCGGGGTTCGTTTACAGAGACGTGCTGGAAGTAGGCTCTACGGATAAGGCTTTCACGAACGGCTATCGCGTAACCGAGGGCTTCACGCTGAAACTTATCCTGAAGCGCAAGCTCAGCGTATCGTATCAGGCGCTGGACGAAGAGGGCAACAAGCTGTCTTTCCGCAACCAGCCGGGCGCGGATATGAATTGCCTTGAAGGGTTCACCCTTGCGGCAAAAATTTCCGCGGCGAAACTGAATATGCTCGGAAGCGTGCAGTGCTCGGATTCCGCAAAAGAATTCAAGTACTGGGCGGCGATGAAGGACGGCGTTTTAACGAGAATCGATATTGAAACCACGCCTCTGGAACAGAGCTTTTCCGGCAAAAACGAGCAGACGGGCAAATACAACGGCTATGTGGTGCTGTATGCCGTGTTCGGGGCAAAGGAGAACAACGCATAATGAGTAAACTCAGAAAACTGTTATCAATCGTATCGGGCATGTTTTTAAGCGTTTTCGGAATGTTTTTATTCTTCGCAAACGCAAACTTTACGGCTTATGCGGCTTCTCCCGTGGGCGGCGAAAACGGCAGGTACGAAATGAGTTACGATTTCGGCGGTCAGTCGGGGATCGGCAAGCAGATGCTTGAAAAATATTTCGATAAAACCGCCGTGGTGGAAAAAATCGGCGAACGGTATTATTTCTCGTTCACGCAGCTTTCTTCTTCCATGGAAAATCTGTCGCTGAGTTTCGGCGACGGCAAACAGGTAGGCTATCGGATCACGGAGGATACCGCAAACAGAAAAACGTATTCGTACACGTTGTCCGAAGAAAATCTGCAGAAAGAACTGCCGTTCTCCGTTTACGTGTCGGTGCGCGGCGAGACGTTCCCGTTCACCATCACGCTGAATCTTTCTTCGGCGGTAAAGACGGGCGAAGCGGAAGATACCGTAACGGAACGCCCCGCCGAATTCGTGCCCGTCATCTCTACAAGTTCGGGCAGCGAATACGAAGCTACGAAAGGGCAGACGTTCGTCATCCGCGAAGCTACGGCAAGCCTCGGCGACGAAGCGGTGGATGTCTCCGTAAAGGCGTATTACGTCCGCGGCGACGAGAAAACCGAAGTCGAACTCGACGGAAACAAGCTCGTTCTTTCCGACGCGGGCGAATATCACGTGGTTTACCGCGCGGAATCGTCCTCTTATACCACTTCGCTCGGCAACCCTACGTATGCCGAAAAGGACGTAAAAATCACGTCCTCGGTCGGCGGCGGAGACGGACTTGCGAAACTGTACGATAAAAACGGCGTTCTTCCCGAAGGTACCATGCTGCTTGCGTCCAAAGTGCAGTCGGACAGCACCGTTTATCGGACGGCTGCCGATAAAATGGCGAAAATCGCGGACAGGTTTCAGGTATTCGGCGTAGAACTTCTTTCTGCTGACGGCAGCGCGGTGGAACCAGAGGGCAGCGTAACGATAGGCATCAAAGCGGATTTCACATACAACCGGAACAAGGTGGAGGCGTACCTTCTGGAAGAAAACGGGCAGCTGACGAAGCTGAACGTGCAGAACGGCGGCAGCTACGTCAACGTGGAAACAAACAAAGGCGGAACGATTATCCTTTGTATTCCCGGCGTGGCGTTTCATATGCCTGTCTGGGGATATATTCTGATTCTTGTCGGCAGTCTTGTCGTCGTGGCGGCGATTGTCGTAACGGTCGTTCTGGTGGTAAAACGCAGGAAAAAAGCGGCGAATCCGTAATTTTCCTTTGCTCGACGGGGGGTGAAAAAATGATGGAAAACAGCGAATCGCAGGAAATGTATCTTTCTGCGATTTACAGTCTGCAAAAAAAGAACGGCGCCGTTTGCCTGACGGACGTGGCGGACGAACGCGGTTACAGCAAAGCAAGCGCGCACAACGCGATGGAGCGGCTTGCCGAAGCGGGCTATATCAGGTTTTATCGCGGTAAAATAACGTTGACGGATTCCGGGCTTATCAAAGCGCGGGACATCGAACAGAAGCACGAAACGCTTGTCGCCGCCCTGAAACTGCTGGGCGCGCGCGAGAAGGAGGCGGAAGAAAACGCCTGCCGCATGGAGCACGTGATTACCGAAGACGTGGCGGCGCTTTTAAAACGCTATGTCGAACAGAGGCAGCTCCCGCGGGACAATCGGTCGGCGGAAGAGGCGTAAATAAAAATATTTCCGCGTTTCGTTCGACTTTCGCGGGAAATACCTTAAATACGGCAGGCAGGCGGTGAATCACCGCCTGCCTGTTATGTTTTCATCGGTTCATGTTCTGTTTCACGCAGCGTACCATAAGTGTAATATCTTCCGAAAAACACAACGACCGATCTTTTATTTCTTCGGGCGCGTAAGCCATATCCGTATTTACGCAAACGTAACGCGCGTTTTTGTTCTGCGCCGTCAATCTCCAAAACGGATACTTGATGATGGCGGGCGTATTCGTTCCCACGCCCAGTTCGAGATACAAAACTTTTCTGTTTTTGTTTTCCCTGATAAACCGTTCGTAGCGCCTGCAGGCAAGATTCCAGCCTTCGTCCTCCGCGAATTTATCGTCGGAACGCAGATTCATCGTCATAGGCTTTCCGCAAACGGGACATTTCGGCACGAGTGCCGAAGGGATTTTCATATCGCGTTGATTCTGCACCATTTGTCGCACGGCGGCTTCGTTATCGTACGTTTTTTGGCGGCAGGGCACGGAACACTGAAAAAGTCCGTAGTCTCCCTGCGTGTAAAACAATCGTTGTTTATCGAAGCCCGCTTTCTGAAAACAATGGTCTACGTTCGTCGTGATAACGAAGTAATTTTTATCTTTTACAAGCGAAAGAAGTTCGTTATAAACGGGTTTCGGCGCGTCGCAATACCGATTGATAAAAATGTATCTCGACCAGTACGCCCAGAACTCTTCGGGCGTACCGAAAGGATAAAACCCGCCCGAATACATATCGCGGAAACGGTATTTGGCTTCGAAATCGTGAAAGTTTTCGTGAAAACGTTTGCCCGAATAGGTAAACCCCGCGGCGGTGGAAAGCCCCGCGCCCGCACCTATTACAATCGCTTCCGCGTTTTCGATAAGCGCTTTCAGCTTTTCGTGTTTATCCGATTCGTCTGTACAATTCATAATCTTCCTCCGTAAACACGTCGAATATCACTTTGATATCGCTTGCGGTTTGCTGCTTGTATTCCCGTACGGCGTTTAGCGCAAGCGTCGCCGCTTCTTTTTTCGGATAGCCGAAAACGCCCGTGGAAATACAGCAGAACGCAATGCTTTTCAGATTCATTCCGTCGGCTTTTGCAAGACAGTTCACGTAACATTTTTTCAAGTCTTTCCGATTCCGTGCGGTAACGCGCCCGGAAACGACAGGACCGACGGTATGAAAGATAAAACGGCACGGCAGATTGTACGCTTCGGTTACGATAACTTCGCCGTTTGCGGCTTCTCTGCCTTTCATAATCTCGTTGCAATCCCGCCGTACCTGCACGCCCGCCGCGGAATGAATCGCGTTGTCGATGCAGCCGTGCAACGGATGAAAACAGCCCAGCATAGCCGCGTTTGCGGCATTGACGATAACGTCCGCGTTCAGCGTCGTTATATCTCCCCGAAACAGCGCGATGCCGTCGGAATACGCCAATTTTTCAACGTCGGTTATGCCGCGTTCGTCTTTTTTTTCCGTCAGATATTCGTCCTGCAAAGATAAAAACTCTGCGGAAACGGGCACGGGCGGGCGAACGTTGCACAGCGCGCGGAAATAATCCGGTTTTTGTCCGGGGGTGAGCCGCGGCGCGTTTTCTCCGCGTTCGGCGCATAAAATTTCAATCAGTCTGTCAAGATTATTCGTTTTCATAAGCTCTGCGTTCCTGGCGGGGATTATCGGTTTTACCGCCGACGTTTTTCGTGGAAGAAATCACGCAAAAAACATATTTGCGGTCATGGAAAGATAGTTTTCGCCGCTGTAACCGGGGTATTTTTCGTTTACCGTCCGACTGAATTCTTCCGCCGATTTGCTTTTCGCGGCAATCTCTTTCAGGTTTTCGAGATAGGCGATTTTCGTTTCGGCGTCTTTCATGTCTTCGGGCGTATAGTGCGAAGTGAGAATCAGCCCGAATCCCTTGGCGATGTAATTTTTCAGTTCGGCGATCATCGCGTCGGCGTGTTCTTTGCCGCCTACGATCGAGTGGCAGTCATGCCCCAGCATGTGCGTGTATACCGCGTTGATTTCGGGAATTTCTATCGTATACGCGTCCGCGTTCGGCACAATTACAAAGTCGATTCCGCCGATCGTAACCTTTCCCGCGGGCAAAATTTCCGTAATGTCGTGCAGGCGGTTATCGAAAGCGCTTCCGAACGCTTTTGTAAAATTATCGATCAGCGCTTTTCCGCCGCCGTTCGTCGCGTATTCTTTCGCGCCCGCCGTGCCGTATTTCTTTACGTCCGGCAAAAAGTTTCCGCCCGCCGCATGGTACGCCACCAGCATGCCTTCAGCTTTCATGTCTTTCATGTACGCCGCAAGCGCCTTTTCGCTGTCGTAAAAGCAGGGGGATTCAATCACTACGGCGCGCCCGTTCTTTTCAACAACAAACACTTCGTCCGCCATCGCGTCGTCGGTTTTGTAGCAGTGCAGCTTAACCGCCCCGAAATCGTAAACGGCTACGGAGCCTCTTTCCAGCCGGACAGTCGTAAAATCGTTCTTATTCATCATAATAACACCTCGTAAAAATTTCGTCAACCTCATCGGTTGCACGCATAGTATAACAAACCCGCCGAAGAAATACAAGAACGTTACTTTTCTATTACCGGATAATAAATTAGTTACAAGGTTTCTTTTTTGAAACCATTGACTTTTCCGCGCAAATCCGTTATACTATTTACGAAAACTGTTTTTCGGGAGGAAAAACGATGCTTACGAAAGAGGAACTGCCGGAGTGCCCGGTGGCAACCACCGTGCAACTGATCGGCAACAAATGGAAACTTCTTATTTTAAGAAACATGTTTTACAACGGAACGCAACGTTTCAGCGATTTTTTAAAAACCGTTACGGGTATCAGCAAAAAGGTGCTTACCGATAATCTGCGCGCGCTGGAAAGCGACGGGCTTGTCGAACGCGAAATTTTTGCCGAAGTGCCGCCGCGGGTGGAATATTCCCTGTCCGCGCTGGGAAAAACGCTGCAACCGATTCTGGACGCCATGCGGCTGTGGGGCGAAGATTACAAAGCCTCGCTGTAAATCCGTATTCGTCGGAAAAAGCGGCAATCGTCGGAACGTCGCGCGCGGCGCAAAGCGGAAATAAAAAATTTTTTGCGGATTTTTTGTGAAATTTTCCGAAAATTCCGTCCGCGCGTTTTTTCTTTTTCCGCAAACGATTCCTGCCTTGAAGCGGTCTGTATAAACGCGGCGAAATCGCGGCGGAAATTCTCCGCGTAATTTAAAATTCATATACAAAACGGCGTGGGCATTCCGTGAATCACGGGATTTCCCGCCGTTTTTTCGTGTAAAATCAATTAAGCTAACCTTTTTATATTCTTTTTCCGAAAATGTAAAAAGGTATAGAAACGCTAAATATTTTGGTTCTGCAATATTCAAAAATAAATTTTCCGCGTTTGGCAAAAAATGGAAAAGTATAGACTTTTTAAGGCAAAACTTCAGTATAATTAAAGGTAGAATATATTATGAGAGAATAGTGCTTTGACTAAAGAAAAAATACGCAAAACAATCCACCGTCTGCCAAAAATTTTGCGGGATATGAAGCTGAACGAAGAAGCGGGAAAGAAAAAATACATCGATCCCGAAGAGGCTGTCATCGTAGAAATTCTGGACGACATTATCCGCAGCGAAAAGAAAGGCTGGGTGAAAGATCTTGTGGAAAATTTAAAGCGGGAAGAAACGGACATCCGTAGAATCGAAGAAGTTCCCGTTTCGCGTGCAAAGTACTATTTATTGAAAAACAGACTGGTGGAAAAAATCTATAATTGCTGTATCAGCAAAGGGTACGTATCTTACGAGGACGTGCTCGGCGAAAATATCACCTGAAAACGTATCTGTGTAAAAATAAACCGGGCAACCGCGCGTTCGCGCATTTCCCGGTTTTTATTTTTAAATTTTTTCAACCGAACAGCGAAAGACTTTTGCTTGCCGGAATAAAATCGGGCAGCGGCTGGTTGCTCGCCACGTAATCCACGTCGTTCAGCGTGCACAAAAGGTGCGGGGAAGTCTTTCCGAATTTGGTGTCGTCGCAAAGAAACACCTTCGTTTTCGCGCGCTGTATCATGGCGCGCCGCAGAAAAATTTCGTCCTCGAAGCAATCGTAAATTCTGCCTTCGGTATCCAGCGCCCGCGCCGAAAAAAACACGATGTCGGCAAAAAAATTTCGTACGCCGTCCTCGGCATAACCGCCCGCCAGCACCGCGGGGTTCTCCGCCGAAACCTCTCCTCCGGTAGAGTACGCGGGAATACGGTTCTGCGAAAGCAAAGAAAGCGTCTCTATGCCGTTCGTAATCACTTTAATGTTTCTGAATTCTCCCAGATATTCGGCAATGCAGTAAGCGGTGGTAGAACCGTCCAGAAAGATAATATCCCCGTCTTTAATCAGTTTAATCGCCGAAAGGGCGATTTTTTTCTTTTCGAATAAATTCTGATGAATACGGAAGGTAAAACTGGGCGCCGCGTTGTTCGCGTCGTTCAGCTTCGCGCCCCCGTGCGTGCGCGTAATCAGTTTTTTGTTCTGCAATCCTTCCAGAATCCTCCGCGTGGTAGAAGCGCTCACCGCCAACGCGGAAGAAAGTTCTTCCACGGAAGCGTACTGCTGCCGTTCCAGAAGCGAAAGAACGGTTTTTTCCTGCGTTTCTTTCATTGTCCCGTTTCCTTTTTGTTTGCGCGTTTCTCGATAAACGCGCATTATTTTCCGCTCGTTTTCCGTAATAAACAATCAAAACGACAAATCTGCGGATTTTATTTGCTTATTCCGACAATTATCAGTATAATAAAAACAGAACGATAAGTCAATCGTTTACGCACGGCGAAACGAAAAATGCGGGAAACGCGGCAATGGGAGGAAACAAAACAATGTTCGACGTAATCGTCATCGGCGGGGGAGTCGTCGGCGGATTAACGCTGCGCGAACTCGCGAAGTACAATGTAAGCGCCTGCCTTCTTGAAAAAGAAAGCGACGTATGTATGGGCGCAAGCAAGGCGAACAGCGGCATCGTGCACGCGGGGTTCGACGCGGCGCCCGGTTCGCTGAAAGCGAAATTCAACGTAGAGGGCAATCGCATGATGCCGTCGCTGTGCGCGGAGCTCGGCGTAAAATACCGCAACAACGGCTCGCTCGTCGTCGCGTTTTCCGATGAAGAGATCGGCACGCTGAAAGAATTGCAATCGCGCGGCGAAAAGAACGGCGTACCGGGGCTGAAAATCATCGGCCGGGACGAACTCAGGGCGCTGGAAGAAAACGTTTCCGACGAGGCGGTTGCGGCGCTGTACGCGCCCACGGGCGGCATCGTCTGCCCGTACGGACTCACGATAGCGGCAATCGGCAACGCCATGGATAACGGCGCGAAGCTGTACACCGGTTTCGAAGTTACGGCGGCGGAACAGACGGGCGGCGGCTATACGCTGCGCGCAAAAGACGGCAGAGAAGTCTGCGGCAAAGTCGTCATCAACTGCGCGGGGCTTGCAAGCGGCAGAATCGCGGCGCTGTTCGGCGACGAAATTTCCGTCGGAGCAAGAAAGGGCGAATATATCCTGCTGGATCGCGAAAGCGGCGATTTCGTGCATCACACGCTGTTTTTCACGCCCACGAAGCTCGGCAAAGGCATCCTTGTAACGCAGACGGCGGATAACAATATCCTGCTCGGTCCCACCGCGGAAGAAATGCAATCGCCGGATACGGCAACCACTGCCGCGGGGCTGGCGTTCGTGCAGGAAAAAGTGCGTAAAATGTGCAAAAATCCGCCGCTGTTCAACACTATTACGTCGTTCGCGGGCGTGCGCGCGTATTCCGGAAAGCACGATTTCATCATCGAAGAAAGCAAAACGTCAAAGGGCGTCATTTACCTCGCCGGCATCGAATCTCCGGGACTCACGGCTTCGCCCGCCATCGCAAAATTCGCCGTGGAAGAGCTTGTGGGCAAACTATTGCCGCTCACGAAAAACGCGGCGTTCGACGGCGCACGCAAAGCCGCCGATTTCTTTAAAAATCTTACCGTCGAAGAAAAAAACGCGCTCATCCGTCGCAAACCCGCCTACGGCAGAATCGTATGCCGCTGCGAACAGATCACCGAGGGCGAAATTCTGCGCGCCCTCCGCGAAAATCCGCCCGCAAACGATATCGACGGCGTGAAGCGCCGCACGCGCGCGGGCATGGGCAGATGTCAGGGCGGTTTCTGCCAGCCGTACGTAGCGGAACTCATCGCCAAAGAACGCGGCATAACGCTTGATAAAGTAACGAAATGCGGCGGCGAATCCTATCTTTTGCAGGGGGTAACGAAATGAGCGGAACCAAAACAGAGTACGGCGTGGTGATTATCGGCGGCGGACCCGCGGGACTGGCGGCGGCGATCGCCGCGTACGACGCGGGCGAACGCGATATTTTAATCGTAGAGCGCGAAGAAAAGCTCGGCGGCATTTTAAATCAGTGCATCCACAACGGCTTCGGACTGACGAGGTTCAAAGAAAGCCTCGCAGGACCGGAATACGCGGCGCGGTTTGTTGCCGAAGTGCGAAAAAGAAACATCGCGACGTGGCTGAATACCACCGTGTTGTCGTTATCCGCCGATAAAACAGTAACCGTCGTCGGCGAAGAGCGCGGCGTGGTAACGCTGCAGGCGAAAGCCGTGATTCTCGCCATGGGCTGCCGCGAAAGAAGCCGCGGCGCGCTGAACGTTGCGGGCACGCGCCCCGCGGGCATTTATTCGGCGGGCACGGCGCAGAAATACGTGAATATCAAAGGCTGTATGCCGGGCAGGCGCGTCGTGATTTTAGGTTCGGGCGACATCGGGCTCATCATGGCGCGAAGAATGACGCTGGAAGGCGCAAAAGTGCTTGCCGTGTGCGAAATCATGCCGTATTCGAGCGGCTTGAAGCGCAACATCGCGCAGTGCCTTGAAGATTTCGGAATTCCGCTGTATCTCAATCATACGATCACGAAAATCGAGGGCGAACAACGCGTAACCGGCGTCGTCGTATCGGCGGTGGATAAAAACAAACAACCGATCGCTGGCACGGAAATGCACTTCGATTGCGACACGGTGCTGTTTTCCGTGGGGCTGATTCCCGAAAACGAACTCACGAAAGGCGCCGGCATCGTGCTGTCGCCGAAAACGCGCGGCGCCGAAGTTACGCAGACGCGCGAAACATCCGCCGAGGGAATTTTCGCCTGCGGCAACGTACTGCAGGTGCACGATCTCGTGGATTTCGTTTCGGAAGAAGCGGAAATCGCGGGGCGCAGCGCCGCGGAATACTCGCTGCACGGCAGAACGCGCGGCGAACTCGTCGCGGTGAAAAACGGCGCGCACGTCTCGTACGTGTGCCCCCAGAAAATCGATAAAAGCGCGGCGGGCAACGTAAAACTGTTTTTCCGCGTAACGGATACGTTCCGGAACTGCACCATAACGGCAAAATGCGGCGAAACCGTGTTGGCGCAGAAAAAGAAAAAAATCGCCGTGCCGGGCGAAATGGAAAATCTCATTCTTCCGCAGGATAAATTCCTCGGCGCAAACGGCGGAATCACGGTAGAACTGGAGGCGGAAAATGATTAAAACGTTGACTTGTATCGAATGTCCCGTCGGCTGCGAAATCACGGTGGAAACCGAAAACGGAGCGGTGAAAAGCGTGCGCGGCAATTCCTGTCCGCGCGGCAGAATGTACGCCGAATTGGAAGTGGTGTGTCCGCGCCGCGTGGTAACTTCCGCGGTGCGCGCCGAAAACGGCGAAATGATTCCCGTAAAAACAAGCAAGCCCGTCCGGAAATCGGAAATTTTCGCGGTGATGGAAGTCATTAAACGCACAAAATGCCGCCTGCCCGTACGTCTCGGCGACGTGCTGGTAAAAAACATTTCCGACGACGCCGATTTAATCGTTACCGGCAATTTTTAACGGGCGGGCGCTGTAAAAGACGGCGCTATTAAAAAAGACAATATGCAGAAAGACAATATACAAAAAGATAATACGTTGAAAGATTATTACGGAAAGGACGCCTCTCCGCTGCTTTTCAAAAAACTCTATCTTTTCGATATGGACGGCACGATTTACCTCGGCAACCGTCTGTTTCCCGGCGTGAAAGAACTTCTCGCAAAAATCGCGGCGCGCGGCGGCAAAACGGTGTTCATCACCAACAACGCTTCGAAATCCGTCGGCGATTACGTGGCAAAACTGCGCCGTCTGGGGCTGGAAAACGTAACGGAAGATAATTTTTTCACGTCCGCGCAGGCGGCGGTGCGGTTGATGAAAGAACGGCATGCTTCCGATTTGATTTACGTGCAGGGCACCCGCTCGTTCGTGCGGGAATGTCTTGAGGGCGGACTGAATATCACCACGGAATACGCCGCCTCCGCCCGCGCGATTCTGGTGGCGTACGATCCCGAACTCACGGGCGAAAAAATGTACGTTACCTGCCGGATGCTCACCGAACTGAACGTGCCTTATTACGCCACGAATCCGGATTGGGTATGTCCCACGGAATTCGGTTACGTGCCCGATTGCGGGGCGATGTGCGAGGGGTACGCGCGCGCCACGGGGAAAACTCCGGTATTTATCGGCAAACCGAAGCCGGAAATGATTTTCGGCGCGATGAAAAAATTCGGCGTAACGGCGGCGGATACCGTAGTCATCGGCGACAGATTGTATACCGACATCGCCTCCGGCAACAACGCGGGCACGGATACGCTTTGCGTTTTAAGCGGCGAAGTTAAAATCGCCGAAGTCGACGCCGCGCAGGGCGCCGAAAAGCCGACGTACGTTCTCGGACACATCAGCCGCCTGCTGCCGTTTCTGTAAATTTCGCAAAAAATACGCGCCGCGGCGCAAAAACGGCGTAAAAAACGAAAGTTTTGCGTTTTCGGGCAATTTTTCGGCAAAAAGTAGGCGGAAGCACGGCAAAAACGCTTGACGAATCCGCCGCTTATGCTTTATAATAGTTAGCGACTTCGAACGTTCCGCCGACCTAAAAAGAAAAAGGGCGCGGGGAGGACCCGTGCAGCAGATCGAGAACGTTACGTTTTTGAAAAAGGAGGTAAAGTCAACAATGAGCGAACTGATTAAAGCGATCGACGCGGAGAACATGAAAACCGACCTGCCCGTATTCAACGTAGGCGACACCGTAAAGGTAGGCTACAAAATCATCGAAGGCGGCAAGGAAAGAATCCAGAATTTCGAGGGTATCGTCATTGCCAGAAAGAACGGCGGTATTCAGGAAACCTTCACCGTACGCCACATTTCTTACGGCGTAGGCGTAGAAAAGACTTATCCCCTTCACTCGCCCAAAATCGCTTCCATCACGGTAGTGAGAAAGGGTAAAGTGAGAAGAGCGAAACTGTACTATCTTCGCGATCTCACCGGGAAAGCGGCGAAAGTCAAGGAGAAGATTTAACCCGGAAGGTTACTTCTCGAAACAAAGTCATGCGAAACAACCGCCCAAAGTCGGGGCGGTTTTTTGTTTGCTTTCCGTCCGCGTCGTTCTCATCCGTTCCCGCGCTTTTCCGCCCGCTTCCCCGCGCTTTTCGTCCGTCAAAATGAAAATTTCGTGAAACGGAAAAAATTCCCGATTTTCGCTTGACTTTTTGTAGCACGCTACATATAATAAAGATAATCGGCGCCGCGTATATAAAAACGCGCGGCGGTAAGCAAAAAACAAGGAGCGGTCATGAAAGACGGAGAGAGCACGCGCGAAGCGGAGGGCTTCTGCGAGCGCCGCAAAGACGTAGGCGTATATCTCAAAAAGATTTCCGAACGTCTGCAGGCGTACGCCGATAAAAAAGGCTTCGAACACGACGTAACGTACGCGCAGGGGAAGGTATTGTTTTTCCTGCACGCGCACGCGGACGGCGAATGTTCGATGAAAGAAATCGAAACGTATCTCGACGTATCGCACGCCACCGTATCGGGCATCATCTCGCGGCTTGCCGAAAAAGGCTACGTAACGTGCGAAAAAAGCAAGGCGGATTCCCGCGCGAAAACGGTGCGGCTCACCGAAAAGGAATACGCTTCGTTCGATGAGATGAAGCGCCGCCGGGCAGACATCGAAACCATGCTTCTGAAAGGTTTTTCCGAGGCGGAAAAGGAAACGATGCGAAAAAATCTCGAACGCATTTATCAAAACGTCCGCGAAGTTACGGCAGAGCCGCCGAAAGACGCCGATAAAGAGGTTAAAGCAAACAAATAAAACGTATAATAAGTAAGGTAAAAAGGAAAGAAAAGTATGGTAAAAACACTGTTGAAAAGCGTGCGGGAATATAAAAAGCCCGCGCTCATAACGCCGCTTTTTATGACGCTCGAAGCGTTGTGCGAATGCCTGATTCCGTTCATGATGACGAAAATGCTGGCAACCGACGCAAGCGGCAGCGTGCCCATGGCGCAGATTCTGCGCTACGGCGGCATCATGCTCGTCCTCGCGATCTTTTCGCTCACGGGCGGCGTGATGGGCGGCAAGTATGCCGCAATCGCCAGCTGCGGTTTCGCGAAAAACCTTCGGAAAGATTTGTTCTACGCCGTGCAGGATTTCTCGTTCAAAGACGTGGATAAATTTTCGTCCTCGTCGCTCGTAACGCGTTTAACCACCGACGTAACCAACGTGCAGATGGCGTTCCAGATGTGCCTGCGAATCGTTATCCGCGTGCCCCTGATGTTTATTTTCGCCATCGTGATGGGCTGCACGATTTCCGTAAAGCTCACGCTGATTTACGTGGTGATTCTGCCCGTCCTCGCGTTCGGATTGTTCCTCATCATGCGTAAGGCGATGCCGTTGTTCCGCCGCATCTTCAAAAAGTACGACGCGCTCAACAATTCCGTACAGGAAAACGTCAGCGGCATCCGCGTGGTAAAATCGTTCGTGCGCGAAGATTACGAGCAGAAGAAATTCGATAAAGCCGCAGGCGACGTCCGCGACAACTTTACGAAAGCGGAAAAAATCATCGCGCTCAATTCGCCGCTCATGATGTTCGCCATGTATACGGCTTCGCTTTTAATCACGTATTTCGGCGCGAAAATGGTCATCGGCGGCGGCAGCGCGGTAAACGGCACCCCCGTGTACGGCAGCTTCACGCCCGCCAACGTTTCCGCAATCATCACCTACGGCGTGCAGATTCTTTCCTCGCTGATGATGGCGGCAATGATTATGGTTATGTTCACCATGTCCGTCGAATCTGCAAGGCGTATCACCGAAGTGCTGGAATGCAAATCCGATCTCGTCAGCCCCGAAAACGGCTTGACGGAAGTGAAAGACGGCTCCGTGTCCTTCGAAAACGTCAGCTTCAAATACTCGAAAGAAGCGGAAAAGTTCGCTTTGTCCGATATCAATCTGCAGATAAAATCGGGCGAAACGGTGGGTATTTTAGGCGGCACGGGATCTTCGAAAACCTCGCTCATTCAGCTGATACCCCGCCTGTACGACGTATCGGAAGGCGCGGTGAAAGTGGGCGGCGAAGACGTGAGAAATTACGATCTCGATGCGCTCCGCAATCAGGTTTCCGTCGTTCTCCAGAAAAACGTGCTGTTTTCGGGCACCATCAAAGAAAACCTGCGCTGGGGCAACGAACACGCTACCGACGAAGAACTCGTCGCGGCGTGCAAAGCCGCGCAGGCGGACGAATTCATATCGCAATTCCCCGATAAATACGATACGTATATCGAACAGGGCGGCACCAACGTTTCGGGCGGTCAGAAGCAACGCCTTTGCATCGCCCGCGCGCTTTTAAAGAAGCCGAAGATTTTAATTCTGGACGATTCCACGTCCGCCGTGGATACCAAAACGGACGCGCTCATCCGCGCGGCGTTCTTAAAGGAAATTCCGGGCACCACGAAAATCATCATCGCCCAGCGCGTGGCAAGCGTCGAAGAAGCGGATAAAATCATCGTGATGGACGGCGGAAAAATCGCGGCGTGCGGCACGCACGAAGAACTCATGCAGACAAGCGAAATCTACCGCGAAGTATACGAATCGCAGACGCGCGGCAAAACCGTGGAAGAACCGGTCGCCGGCGCGGAGCAATCCGAAGGAGGTAACGCATAATGGCAGGAATGAAAGGCGGTCGTATGCGCGGCGGCGCCGTACCTAAGGGCGCAATCAAAAAAGGCACGTTTCCGCGCCTGATGAAATATGTTTTCAAATACTATAAATGGCATCTTCTTGCCGTGCTTTTATGCCTTGTCGTAAGCGCGGGCGGCGGACTCGTTTCTTCGCTGTTCATGCAGAAAAACATCGACGACATCATGAATCCCGGCATCGTGAACGGCTACGAAAGCGTTGCGGGCAAACTCCGCACGTTCATCATCGTCATGGGCTCGTGTTATTTCCTCGCGCTGCTCGCCACGTTCACCTACAACCGCATCATGGCGGTGGTAACGCAGGGCACGCTGTATCACGTCCGCCGCGATATGTTCGATAAAATGGAAACGCTTCCCGTGAAATTTTTCGATACGCACGCGCACGGCGAAATCATGTCTACGTACACGAACGATACCGACGCGCTTCGTCAGCTGGTAGGGCAAAGCCTTCCCACGCTGTTATCCAGCTCGCTCACGCTGCTCGTGGCGGTGGCGCTCATGCTGTGGTACTCCGTCATCATGTCCGCGGTGTTCGTTCTCTGCTGCGTTTTAATGTTCTTCGTCGTGAAGAAAGTGGGCGGCGCCTCTTCCAAATACATGGTGGCGCAGCAACGCTCGCTCGGCAGCGAAGAAGGCTTCGTGGAAGAAATGATGAAAGGGCAGAAGGTGGTAAAGGTGTTCACGCACGAAGAACGCGCCAAAGCCGACTTCGATAAATACAACGAACAGCTGTACACCGATGCGAAAAACGCGCATATCTACGGCAACGTGCTGGGACCTATCCTCGGCAATATCGGTAACTTCACGTACGTGTTCCTCGCCATCTGCGGCGGCTTGTTGTTCGCTTCGGGCATCAACAATATCGGCATTTCTTCGCTGAAAACGGGGCTCGTTCCCATCTCGTTCGGCTTCATTATCCCGTTCCTCGGCATGGCGAGAAGATCCACGCAGGCGGTGAACGAAATGTCGCAGCAGGTCTCCATGATCGCCATGGGTCTCGCGGGCGCTTCGCGCGTGTTCGATCTGATGGACGAACAGCCGGAAACCGACGAAGGCTACGTTACGCTCGTCAACGCGAAACGCGGCGAAAACGGCGAACTCACCGAAACGCAGGAACGCACGGAACTCTGGGCGTGGAAGCATCTCCACAAAGCCACGGGCGAAATCACGTATACCGAATTGCAGGGCGACATCGTGCTCGATCACGTGGATTTCGGATACACGCCCGAAAAACAGGTGCTCACCGACGTAACGTTATACGCCCGACCGGGGCAGAAAATCGCATTCGTGGGCGCAACGGGCGCAGGCAAAACCACAATCACCAACCTCATCAACCGTTTTTACGACATCGCGGACGGCAAAATCCGTTACGACGGCATCAATATCAATAAAATCCGGAAGGACGATTTGCGCCGCTCGCTCGGCATCGTGCTGCAGGATACCAACCTGTTTACGGGCACCGTCATGGAAAATATCCGTTACGGCAGACTGGACGCCACCGACGAAGAATGCGTCGCCGCGGCGAAACTTGCCAACGCGCACGATTTCATCACGCGCCTGCCGCAGGGGTACGAAACGATGCTCACGGGCAACGGCGCCAACCTTTCGCAGGGGCAGCGGCAGCTGTTGTCCATCGCCCGCGCGGCGGTGGCGGATACGCCCGCAATGATTCTGGACGAAGCCACGTCGTCCATCGATACGCGAACCGAAGCGCTGGTACAGGACGGCATGGATAAGCTGATGAAAGGCAGAACGGTGTTCGTCATCGCGCACCGTCTTTCCACCGTGCGCAACGCGGATGCGATCATGGTGCTGGATCACGGCAGAATCATCGAGCGCGGCACGCACGAACAGCTGATCGCCGAAAAGGGCGTCTACTATCAGTTATACACCGGCGCCTTCGAACTGGAATAATCCCTTGCTTTCCCCTTCAGTGCATTACCGCCCCCCTTGCTTTCCCCTTCGGGGAAAGTGTCGGCTCCGCCGACGATAGAGGTCAATTTAAAATTTCGCCTTATGTTGCGGCTTCCCCTTGGGGGGAAGCTGTCGCTGAAAGAGACTGATGAGGGGCGTAGCCCATTTTTGATTGAAATTTTCCACCGGAAATTTTCAATCAAGGGGCGTATCTTGTTTTCTATATAAAAAATTTCAAACAAAGGGGCGCCTCTTGCTTCCTTCATCAAAAATTTCAAACGTTAAAAAATTCGGGATTGCCGTTACGGCAATCCCGATATTTTTTCTCAAAAATTATGCAGTTGTAAGGAACTGTTTTTAAATGACAATCGGCGCTCCCGTTTGTTTTGGTTCTCTACCCGAAGCGGCGTCAATTTTCTCGCCGCCGTAAATACGGAGCCGATTTAATGAAGTTCCTGCTTGAAATGGTACGTCGGAGTATCTCCTTTTCAGCATTTAATGTAAAAGCAGAGGATAGTATTTTTAAAAAACATAGCGTTTTCCTCCCGATTTTCCGAAGCTGTTTCGGCTTCTTCTTTTGCGCCTTTACTTGAAGATTTTTTCCTCCTCAACAGATTTTTTCCTGTTCGTCCTACCGCCCGTTTTAATGCTTCTGCAAAGCGGGGAATCGTATTCGAAAATTCAGTTGTGCATCGGACTCCACCTCGCTGTTATTTGAAAGACGAGAACAATTTTTGTTTGTTTTTCTCTCTTTTCGCTTTTATTATACCACATATTTTTTGTTTGTCAATACTTTTTTCAAAAAAAGTTTAAAAAATTTTTGTTAATTTAAAAAGCGGGCGTTTTCAACCCGCTTTTCTGGCGTTTCAACATAGTGTTTCAAAACGGCTTTTCAGTCGGCGCCGCGGCAATCAAAGGTAATCGTATGCAATCACGGGCAATCACTGCGCGGGGGAAAAACTTACGTCCGCGTAAAAAAGCAGCCGTTCCAGAATATTGTCGCGATAGGCGTTATAATACGCGCTTTCGTATTTTTGCAGCCGCTTTCCCGCGCCGAACAAATCGCAGCCGTTCGCGCGGCTTTTTTCGAAAACCGATTTTATCAGTCGCGTCATCTTTTTTCCCGCTTCGTCCAGCACGGCTTGTTTCGTTTTTCCGGGCGCGGCGATTTCCACAATCGTCTGCGAAGAGGAAACGTCCTGCAGCTCCGCAATCATTTCCAGAGAAACGCTCAGCCGCGGCGCCGCGAAGTCGTCCACGGAAAATTTGATTTTCGGCTTGCTTTTTTTAATCATCAGCGTGTACTTCACGCCGCCGTATTCCGTATCGAATGTCGCCAGCCGCACGCCGCCGTTCACGCACAAAAACGCAAACGTCTCGTCTTTCGTCAGCTTTCCGCGGTACACGCCGTCCGAAAACATCGCCGTCTCCGTCGCCGAAAACGTTTTTCCGCCACTTTCTCCGCCGGAACCGCCCTGCGAAGCTTCCGAAGAACCGCCCGAACCGCTTTCCTCGTCTCCGCCGCCGCTCTGTTCGCCTTCTTCCCCGCCCGAAGTCTCCCCGGACGAACCGCCCGAAGAACTTCCCGAAGAATCTTCCGTAGCGCCGCCCGAAAGTTCGTCTGCTTCCAGTACGGGCATATACCCGCTGTTCGAAACGCCGAAATACCCCGCGGCGAATTCCCGCAGCGAGGTAACGGCGGCAAGTCCCGTCGCGGCGGAGTGGTCGGAAAGAATTTTCCCCACGGCAAGCGAGGGGATTTTTTCCACCGTCGTTTTCGTATCCAGCAGCTCGCCCGCCTTTCCTTCGCAGCAGCAAATTTTGCAGTCGTCGGACATATAATCGTTGCGCAGAAAATAATCCAGCGTTTCAAACGTGTTCGCTTTCGTCGCCGTTTCTCCCAGAACGATTAAATTCAGAAACACCAGTTTCGGGTACCAGCCCGTTTTCACGTTGATTTCCTGAATCGCCGCGCCCACGGTATCTCCGCGCGTTTCCACCTGAATCGAATCCGCCGCCGCTTTCTGGTCTCCGGAAGAAGAGGGGACGGCTATGCGCGAATTTACGATAAATTCCCCGTTTTCGCGGTCGATTCCCACCGCCAGCACAATCGCGGTTTTCTGAATATCCACCAACCCGAAATCGTTCGAAAAAAATAATATAGTCAGAAAAATCACCGCAAGCACGTAAATCACGGGCGTTTTCCGCCGCAAAGAGCTCTGCCCGTTCTTTCCCCGCAAACTCATTTTTTCTTATCCCCCTTCAACAGCAGAAACGATAGCGGCAACAGCACCGAAAAAATCGGAAACACGAAAAACAGTTTCGACGTCATCAGCGAATAGAAAAAGCGGTAGTGCCGCGCGCCCGTCAATACGAAAAGCAGCGTCGCTCCGTTGATGCACAGCGAAAAAATTAGCCTGCGCCTGTCCGCTTTCCGCGCTTCTTCCTGTGTCGGTTCCGCCTTGCCGTATCTTTTCGTGCCGCACGCCCCGCACAAACAAATCACCGCCAGCTGCAGCGGCAGCGCATAGGCGTATAAAAGCACCACCGTAATCAGATACACCAACAGCAAATCCACGCGCCCCACAACGTCCAGCGCGGAAAAATATCTCGCAATCTTATCGAACGCATACGTTTCCCGCGGCGCCAGAGCCCCGAACACCCCGTAAAATACGGCGAGAAACAATAAAACAAACGCGCCTCCGCCCGCATACGCGCCCACGATTTTTTTGCCGTCGCCTTTTTCGTAACGGTACGCGCCGAGCAGCGGAATCATCAGCGCCATATCCGAAAAATGCACGAACGAATGATACACGCCCTTGAAATTCGCCTCGGCGGAGGAACCGAACAAAGGGAACAATTCCGTGAAATCCGCCTCGCCGAGCGCCATGAAAATCAACCCGAAAAACGAAAACAGGAAAATCGGCATGCACAAATCCGCGCTCCGCCCGATCGCCTTTTCGTCTTTCACGCAGATGAACGCGGATAAGAGAAAAAACGGCAGAAACGCCGAAACGGAGGGCGCCGTATCGAAAAACGCCGTGTCCGCAAACCGTTCCATGTCTAAAAGCGGAAACAAATCCGAAAACACGAAGTACGCCGCCAGAACGATATAAACGCCCGCGGCAAGCGGCTTCGAAACGTCGCACAGCCGTTCGAACAAAGTCTTTTCGCTGCGCGAACACGCGTACAGCAGCGCGATTAAAACTCCCGTCTGCAACGCGTACTGCAAAAACGCGGGCACCAGCAAATCTCCCTTCGCAAAATACGCCAGCAGCGACGGCGCTTCCAGTAGCTTCGCAACGGGCAGAATAAACGCAAGAATAAAACACAGCTGGCGGCGGCATATCGGTCCCGTCGTTGTCCTCGCGCCGCCCGTTCCCGCGCGTAACTGTTCTCCCGCCCCGCCCGATTTTCCGAGCGGCGGCAACATCGTGGAATTCGCGTTCATCGTTCCTCCTTTTCCGCCTGTTCTTTCACTTTCTGCGCGTCCGTTATCATCCCGTCTCCCGGTTTGTCGCTTTCCCCGCTTTTTTCCGCGTCGCTCCCGCCGAAGCCGTCTTTCAGCCTCCGTCGGTTTTTCATGCGAAACATTCCGGGGCGCAGCGAAAGCGCGTACGCGTCCGTTTTCAGCGCCGAATCTTTCAGGTCGCGCTTTAAAAGCGGCGCAAAGGGGGCAAGCGGCGGCGCCCCGAACGCGTCCGCGGTAATCAGGTAGTACAGCAGAAACGCAATCAGAAGAACAATGCCGAACGGACCGGCGCTGCCCGCCACAATCAGAAACAGCCAGCGCAGCAGACTTCCCGTCTCCACGAAATCGGGCACCGTGTACAGGCAGATGCCGGAAAACGCCACGATGATAATCGCGGGCGTGGAAACGAAGCCCGCCGAAACGGCGGTGTCGCCCAGCACCAGCGCGCCCACCACCGAAAGCGCCATGCCCACGTATTTCGGCATGCGTATGCTCGCTTCCTTTAAAATTTCCAGCACCAGCAATACCAGAAACATTTCCAGCGAGGGCGAAAGCGGCAGCCCCCGGATGCTCCCCGCAATCGTCAGCGTTAAATTCAGCGGTATCAGCTGAATTTTAAACAGCTGCGAAGATACGTAAAACGCGGGCAGCAATAACGAAATCGCCACGGCGAAAAACCGAAGCAGACGAAACACGCTTGCGGCAAACGGCGATACGAAGTAGTCCTCGGCGGTCTGAAAATCCTCCGTCAGAACATACGGCACCGTCAGTGCGATGGGGGAGCCGTCCACTAAAATTCCGATGCGCCCTTCCGCGATTTTCGCCGCAAAAATATCCGGCTTTTCCGTCGTGCCCAGCTCCTTGAACAGCGTGTAGCGCCGCGGTGCCAGAAACGTCGCGATATACGAAGAATCGGCGATGATGTCGGTGTTTATTTCCGAAAGCCGTTTTTTGATTGCCGCCAGCACCTTTTCGTCCGCAATCCCGTCCAGATAGCACAGCGCGATCGAAGTGTCCGATTGCTTTCCCGCGTGCGCGTATTCGAAGCGTAAATTTCCCGTTTTCAGGCGCTTGCGCACAAGCGCCATGTTCGTTTTCACGTCCTCGATGAACCCCTCGCGCGGACCTTTGATCGCCACGGAAGTCTGCGGCTCGGTAACGGCGCGTTGCGGCACCGTTTTCGCGCCTACAATCACGCCTTCGGCGCACCCCTGAATCAGCAGCAAAGAATTTCCGTCAAGAATCTCCCGCGCCGCGTCGGCGGGCGTTCCGGCGATTTTCAGTTCGGGGAAGAGCACCGCTTTTTTCACTTCTTCCGTCGTAAGCGTTTTGCTTTTTACAAAAGAAAGGGGGCGCGCCGCAAGGTCGCCGAGCAGCTGCTTGTTCACCATGCCGTCCGCATAAATCACGGCGCACGGCACGCCTCCGCCCGATTCGAAAGAATAAATCAGAATATCGTCGGACGGCAGAATTTTTTTAATTATCCGTTCGTTTTCATTCAGCGTGGCGGAAAAATTTTCGTTTTTGCACTTTTCGAAAGTATTCACGCCGAAAGTATGCGGAAAAATTCTTCCGAATATGCGAACCCCGCCCCGAATAAATTTTTTTGTCAAGGTTCCCCTTGCCTGAAAAAAATTCAGCGAACTTCATTTTTTTCGGCAAAAATTGTCCGCCTGTTTCATAGGCTTCCCCCTGGGGGGAAGCTCTGCCACGTAGTGGCGGTGATGAGGGGCGTATCTTGTTTCCTTTATCAAAAATTTCAAACAAACGGGCACCACCTGCTTTCCCCTTTGGGAACCCTTGTCGAATTGCCGTCAGGCAATCTCGGCAAGTAGAGTGGCGAGCGAAGCTGCAGCATTCTTGCTTTCCCCTTCGGGGAGAGTGGCGCGCAGCGCCGAGAGAGGACAAAAACCCTCCAACAAAAAATTTTCCCGATTGCCGCAAAAGCAATCGGGAAAATCGTCGCGCCGTATCGTGGCGCAGCCGCTGCCGGCGGCGTTACGCTCCGTTTTCGGGGCGTTCTCCGCGCTTTTTCAAATCTTCCAGCTTCGTTTGCTGCCGTTCCAGCAGATGCTCCGCCCGTGAAGCGAGAGCGGCGCATTTTTTGCTCAGATACGAAAACAGCTTGGCAAGCAGCGAAAAAGCACACGCCGGTACGGCGTAAGACAGATAGTCGAAGAAAAATTTCAGTTTCATAACATCCCTCCTTATGATATCCGAAATAACGAAGAACGCGGCTTTTCCGCCGTGTTCATAACCCGCGGAAAAAGCGCTCGTCGCCCGCGCCGCCCGCAAAGGTTCTCCTACCCGTCGCGCAAAAATTATATCACGTTTTTCCCGCACGTCAAGGGGGATAGTGCCAAAAATTTTTAAATTTTTTCGCTTTGCTTATTTTTTTATCGTTCTTCGCCTTGACAATCCCGAAAAAAAGTGCTAAACTTTAACAACCGACAATACCTGAAACAAAAGTGATTTATGCAAATCAAAGAATTTGAAAAACAGGATAAAGACGTATTTCTACGCCTTTGCAACGAATTTTATTCCTCAAACGCCACGCGCAAGCCGTACAACGCGCTTGCCGCCGCGCAGACGTTCGATCGGGTGGTAGAACACCACGAAAATCTGTGGGGGTACCTGTTCACCGATAAAGAAACGCTGCAGCCTATCGGCTACGCGCTCGTTTCGTCCTACTGGTGCAACGAAGAGGGCGGCAACATCCTTGTGCTGGACGAGCTGTACATCTGTCCCACCAGCCGCCACCACGGCTACGGCGGCGCTTTTTTGAAGTGGCTGGAAAACGAATTCCGCGATCGCGCCACGGAAATCACGCTGGAAGTTTTAAACACCAATCAGAGCGCGCAGACGCTGTATAAAAAAGACGGGCTCGAACCGGACGGCTTCGTAACCTTCACCAAAACGATATAGCCGCCTCGCGCCTTTTTCTTTCGGGACGCACAGTCCCTTGCTTTCCCCTTCGGTGCAGGCTTCGCCTGTTCCGTTGTGCCGGCATTATTTCTTGCTTTCCCCTTCGGGGAAAGTGTCTGCGTAAGCAGCCGATAGAGGATAGGTTTTAATTTTGCCTATTTCAAAGGCTTCCCCTTGGGGGGAAGCTGTCGCTGAAAGCGACTGATGAGGGGCAGTAACATAAACAAATACTCATTTTCAATCAAAGGAGCAATTATGGATATAGCAGGAAAAACGGTTGCGTTTCTCGGCGACAGCATCACGGAAGGCGTAGGGGCAAGCTGCGTGGAAAACAGGTACACCGACGTATTCGCGCGCCTCACCGGCGGCGTGGCGCTCAATTACGGCGTAAGCGGCACGTGCATCGCGCGGCGGAAAGTCGTTACGGAAGATCCGGCGGACCGCGATTTCAACATGCGCGTGGAGGAAATGGACGCCTCGGCGGACGTCGTGGTAGTGTTCGGCGGCACGAATGATTTCGGTGTCGGCGACGCACCCATCGGAAAATTTACCGATAACACGGTGTACACGTTTTACGGCGCCCTGCACGTTTTATACAGGCAGCTCATCGAAAAATTCCCCGAAAAGGACATAGTCGTTCTTACGCCGTTGCATCGTCTTTCCGAAAACGTAACCATCAACGAACGCGGCATTCCTTGCGAACCGCTGAAAAAATACGTGGAAGCCATCCGCGAGGTAGCGGAGTATTATTCGTTGCCCGTGCTTGATTTATGGAAGATGAGCGGCATGCAGCCGTCGGTAGACGTCATCCGCGAAAAGTATATGCCGGACGGCTTGCACCCGTCCGATCTCGGCGCCGCAAAAATCGCCGATAAACTCAGAGACTTTTTAATCTCGCTCTGAAGGCGCTCGATTAAAGAGCACTAAAAACAGAGACTTTTTAATCTCGCTGTAACCCTTGCTTTCCCCTTCGGTGCAGGCTTCGCCTGTTCCGTTGTGCCTGCATTATTTCTTGCTTTCCCCTTTGGGGAGAGTGGCGCGAAGCGCCGAGAGAGGTCAAATTAAAATTTTTCCTTACGTCAAGGCTTCTCCTTGCCTGAAAAAAATTCAGCGAACTTCATTTTTTCGGCAAAAATTGTCAGCCGCTTTGCGGCTTCCCCTTGGGGGGCTTTTCTTGCCGAACTGCCGTTTAAGGCAGCTTCGGCAGCCTGCTGTCGCGAATAGCGACTGGTGAGGGGCGTAACTTATTCCGGACGGATATTTTCCACCGAAAACTTCCCGTCAAATGGGCGCAATTTGTTTCCCGTGTAAAATTTTTCAATCAAAGGAGGCTTCATTTACAAATAACCTCATATCAAACGGCGGCGGAGCAATTCCCGCCGTTTTTCATTTCAATGGCATTATTTATGCTTATCCGCTTCTTGTTCCGAAAGTAAGTCCGCATAGGCAGCGACACGCGCTTTTCCAGAAGCGGAAAGTTTTCGATAACAGTGTAGCAGTCTGTTTTCTTCCTCAGATTTCATACTCTACTACAACAACGCATAATGTAGTTTGGAATTATAAGAAATAACAAATTGTCTGTAAGAAAGAAAGTCGGAAGAATTTCCGGCTTTTTCTTTTTTTTCTTTCCTCGCCAAAAAAATCGCCCGAATTTCCCCGCGCGCAAGCATTGCACTTGACAAGTCCGCCGTATTTCGCTATAATTAACCAAGAGAGATTTTGCAATCTCGCAATTTCGTTTGTTTTCGGGGTAGTGCGTATGATCATTCTCGGCATCGATCCGGGGCTTGCCACAATGGGCTTCGGCGTTGTAAAAAGAGACGAACGCGGCGTGTTCACCGCGCTCGATTACGGCGTCGTTACCACGCCCAAAGAAGAGAATCTTCCCGTCCGCCTCGCCATTCTGGAACGCGGCGTCAACGCGGTTCTCGATCGCTACCACCCGGACGAAATCGCTTTCGAAGAGCTGTTTTTCACCAAAAACATCACCACGGGCATCGCGGTGGCGCAGGCGCGCGGCGTGGCGCTTCTGGCTTGCGCAAAGCGTTGTTCCGCTCTCTTCGAATACACGCCCATGCAAATCAAACAGGCAATCACGGGCTACGGAAAAGCCGATAAAAAGCAGATGCAGGAAGTGGTAACCACGCTGCTCAGATTGCAGACGGTGCCCCGCCCGGATGACGCGGCGGACGCGCTTGCCGCGGCGATGTGCCACGGCTTTACAAACCGCTTCGGTTCGCTTTTCACGGTGGGCAACACCACGCGCACGGCGGGCAACAACACGGCGCCCACCACCTATTTCCGCGACGCGCGCGACATCCGTTCCACCAAAACCCGCGCGGAAGCCGCGCTGGACAAAGCGAAAGCCAAGGCGAAAAAAGATGCGGAAAAAGAACGCGAAGCGAAGATAGCCGCCCTGTACGCGGCGGCGAAAAAACGTTAAAGGAGCGTTGAATGATAGCTTATTTAAGAGGGCGCGTCATCGAAATCGGCGCGGAAACGCTCGTTCTCGAAGTGAACGGCGTGGGCTACGAATTATATTGTTCGGCAAGCGTGTTTTCCAAAGCGCGCTTCGGCGCCGAAATCGAACTGTACGTTTCCATGCACGTCAAAGAGGACGGCATCACGCTGTTCGGTTTCGATTCGCAGAAAGAAAAGGAGCTGTTTTCGCGGCTCACGTCCGTATCGGGCGTCGGTCCGAAAAGCGCGATGGGGGTATTCACCTCCATGTCGGCGGACGAGGCTGCGGAAGCGATTATGCTGGCGGACGTGAAAAAGCTTGCGAAAGCCAAAGGCTTGGGCAAAAAGACGGCGGAAAAAATCGTGCTGGAACTGCACGGCAAAATTTCTGCGGCGGAAGTCATGAGCCAAAGCGGCGATTTCGGCGTCCCGACGGTCGGCGGCGAGAAGCTTTCGGGCATCGACGAAGAGGCGGTTTCCGCACTCCAGAATCTCGGATTTACCCGCAACGAAAGCGTTCAGGCGGTGAAGCGCGCGAAAGAGAGCGGGGCGAGCGATCTGGAGACGATTATCCGCCGCGCCCTGCAGGGCTGATTTTACACAATGCTTATCGCGTATCATAAAGCCTTCCCCTTGGGGGGAAGGTGGACAAAGCAAAGCTTTGGACGAATGAGGGGCGTAGCACGTTTTTGATTGAATCTTTCCACCGGAAATGTTCAATCAAGGGGCGCAGCCTGCTTTCCATAAAAAATTTTGCAAGCAAAGGGCGGCTTCATTTCCGAAACGTAGCCCGATAAAAAATCCCCCCCCCAAAAAAAAATATATTTAAAAATCATCAAAAAACACAACCAACGGAGCGTCAACGGCAACATCATGTACGAAGAAGAAGACTTTGACGAAAACTTAATCGTTTCCACAAAGACGGAATACGACGGCGAGGAGAACGTGCTCCGCCCCAAAACCATGGAAGGTTACGTAGGGCAGGAAAAGGTGAAAGAAAATCTCGCCGTATACATCGCCGCCGCCAAAAGTCGCGGCGACGCGCTGGATCACGTGCTTTTGTACGGCCCGCCGGGGCTTGGTAAAACCACGCTGGCGCACATCATCGCCGCGGAGCTCGGCGTTTCCATCAAACTCACCAGCGGACCGGCAATCGAACGTTCGGGCGATCTTGCCGCCATTTTAACCAACCTCAACGAAAACGACGTGCTGTTTATCGACGAAATTCACCGTTTAAGCCGCAGCGTGGAAGAAACGCTGTATTCGGCAATGGAAGATTTCGCACTGGATATCATCGTGGGCAAAGGTCCTTCCGCCCGCAATATCCGCTTCCCTTTAAAAAAATTCACGCTCATCGGCGCCACCACCAAAGCGGGCATGCTGGCTTCGCCTCTGCGCGATCGTTTCGGCATCATCAACCGTCTGGAAATGTACACGCCGGCGGAACTGAAAACCATCATCCAAAACTCCGCGAACGCTCTGGAAATTTCCATCGAGGACGACGCGGCGGAAGAAATCGCGCGGCGCTCGCGCGGCACGCCCCGTATCGCCAACCGGCTTTTAAAACGCGTGCGCGATTTTTCTCTGGTGCACGGCAACGCCGCCATCACTCTTTCCGACGCGCGCTTCGCGCTTCAGCGGCTGGAAATCGACGAACTGGGGCTGGACGAAACGGATCGGCGTATCCTTCTCGCGCTCATCGATAAATTCGGCGGCGGACCCGCCGGTCTGGATACCATCGCCGCCACCACGGGCGAGGATGCGGGCACCATCGAGGACGTTTACGAACCGTACTTATTGCAGCTCGGCTTCATCGCGCGCACGCCCCGCGGCAGAATCTGCCTGAAAGCGGCGTACGAACATCTCGGCAAACGACCTTCCGAAAAGCAGAAATCGCAACTTTCTCTGTTCGACGATTTCGGCGACGAAAACGATTAACGGGCGGCGGACAATATGGCGGAAATTATGCAGGAAAACAATCATACGGAAAAAACGGTATACAAAAAGAGCGATTTTTACTACGAACTGCCCGAAGAACTCATCGCGCAGACGCCTGCCGAACCGCGCGATTCTTCGCGCCTGCTCGTGTATTCGTTGCAAAACAAAACCATCGAAGATAAAATCTTTCACGATTTACCCGAATATCTTCGCCCCGGCGACGTGCTGGTGGTAAACGATACAAGGGTGATTCCCGCGCGCATCTACGCAAAAACGGAACACGGCGGCAACGTGGAAGTGCTGCTTTTAAAGCGCTACGATACGCGCACGTGGGAAGTGCTGATGCGCCCCGGCAAAAAGGGAAAAATCGGCGTTACGATGACCGTTTCTCCCGAACTGTCTTTCACCGTGAAAGACGTTACCGATTCGGGCGAACGTATCGTGGAATTTACGTACGACGGCGTTTTCGAGGACGTGTTAAGCCGCGTGGGCACCATGCCTCTGCCGCCGTACATACACGAAAAACTCAAAGATAAAACGCGCTACAATACGGTGTATTCCAAAGTGGACGGCTCGGCTGCCGCACCCACGGCGGGGCTGCATTTCACGAAAGAACTGATGGATAAAATCCGCGCCATGGGCGTGGAAATCGCGGAAGTGCTGCTGCACGTGGGTTTGGGCACGTTCCGCCCCGTTTCCGAAGAAATCATCACCGATCACAAAATGCACTCGGAATACTACGAAGTTTCCGAAGAGGCGGCGGAAACCATCAACCGCGCGAAAAAAGAGGGGCGGCGGGTGATCGCCGTGGGCACCACGTCGGTGCGCACGCTGGAAAGCGTGGCGGACGAAAACGGCTTCGTGCGCGCGCAGAAAGGCAACACGGAAATTTTCCTTTATCCGCCTTATAAAATGAAGTGCGTCGACGGACTGATTACCAATTTCCACCTTCCCGAAAGCACGCTCGTCATGCTGGTGGCGTGCCTCACGGGCAGAGAAGAAATCCTCGGCGTTTACAAATACGCCGTCGAACATAAATACCGCTTTTTCTCGTTCGGCGACGCCTGCCTGTTTTTATAAGCGGCGCATATAGTCAAGGCTTACCTTTGCCTGAAAAAATTCAGCGAACTTCATTTTTTCGGCAAAAATCGCCGGGAACAAACCGGCAGATCAATCGGAATAAATCATAACAATCATACCTTACGGAGGGAAACAACATGCAACCTGTATACAAAAGGATTTTACTCAAGCTTTCGGGCGAAGCGCTCGCGGGCGAACAGGGCTTCGGGCTCAATCAGGAAGTTATCGCGGGGGTAGTGGACGAAATCGTGAAAGTGCACGCCATGGGCGTGGAAATCGGCATCGTCATCGGCGGCGGCAATTTTTGGCGCGGCAGACAGGGCACGAAAATGGATCGTTCCACGGCAGATCAGATGGGCATGCTCGCCACGGTGATGAACTCGCTTGCCATGATGGACGCCATCGAACAGCGCGGCGTACCCGTGCGCGTGCAGACGGCTCTCAACATGATTTCCATCGCGGAACCGCTCGTCATGCGCAAGGCGCTCAGACATTTCGAAAAAGGGCGTATCGTCATCTTCGCGTGCGGCACGGGGCATCCCTACTGCTCCACCGATACGGCGGCGGCGCTTCGCGCCTGCGAAATTTCGGCGGACGTACTGTTAATGGCGAAAAACGTAGACGGCATCTACGATTCCGATCCGAAAACCAACCCCGCCGCAAAGAAGTACGATAAACTTACTTATAACGACATCGTGAATCAGGGCTTGAAAGTCATCGATTCCACGGCGGCTACCATGTGTCTGGAAAACGGCGTTCCCACGCTCGCGTTCGGTCTGAACGAAAAAGATTCCATTCTTCGCGCCGTGTGCGGCGAGAAGATCGGCACGCTCATTTCCGCGGAATAACGTCCGCAAAGCAACAATAAAAAAACTGAAACGGAGGCAAATATTATGATAGAAAACGAAAAAATCGAAGAGATGATGCTGGAGCTCGAAGACGCGTCGGAACGCGCCATCGATTCGCTGGAGGGGGAATATTCCGCCATCCGCGCCGGGCGCGCCAACCCGCACATTCTCGACAGAATCGAAGTGGAAGCATACGGCGGCATGAGCAAACTCATCGAGCTCGGCAACGTCAGCGCGCTGGACGCAAGATGCCTGCAGATTTCCCTGTGGGATAAGTCGCTGTTAAAAGCGGTGGAAAAAGCCATTCTGCAGTCCAATCTGGGGCTTACCCCCACGAACGACGGCAAAGTCATCCGCATCGTGTTCCCCGTCATGACGGAAGAACGCAGAAAAGAACTTGTCAAGCAAATCAAAAAAATGGGCGAAGAAACCAAGGTGGAAATCCGCAACGCCCGCAGAAACGCCATGGACGTCATCAAAAAGATGAAAACGGCGAAAGAACTTTCCGAAGACGAAGCCGCGGCTTGCGAAGCGGATGCGGAAAAGAGCGTAACTTCCGCCATGACGAAGCTGGACGCCATCATCGCGGCGAAAGAAAAAGACCTGATGTCCATCTGACGGGCGCCTTGCGCAAACGGTTCTGAAACGCTATGAAAAAGAATAAAATAAAAGCAGGCGCCGCATTGCCGTGCGCCGCAAGTCTGCCGCGCCATATCGGCGTCATCATGGACGGCAACGGCAGGTGGGCGAAAAAACGTCTGCTGCCCCGTTCCGTGGGGCACCGTTACGGCATGGACAGAATGATGGGATTGTTGCGCCACGCGCTTGACGTCGGCGTGAATTACGTTACCGTGTACGCGCTTTCCACCGAAAATTTTTCCCGCCCGCAGAAGGAACTCGATTGCCTGTTCGATTTAATCCGCAATCATTTCGTTCCCTGCATGCGCGAAATCGCGGAGCGCAAAGCGCGCGTCCGTGTCATCGGCGATTTGTCGCTGTTCCCTTCCGACGTGCAGAAGCTTCTGCTTCAGGCGCAGGAAGAATCCGCAATGTACGAGGGCAGGGGCGTAAACGTGGCGCTCGGCTACGGTTCCCGCGCGGAAATCGCGCGGGCGGCGGAAAAAGCGGCGGAAAAAGCAAAAAGCGAGGGCAGAGCGGTTACCGAACGGGACATTTCCGATTTTCTCTACACCGCGGGGCTGCCCGATCCCGATCTCATCATCCGTACGGGCAAAGAGCTTCGGCTTTCCAACTTCCTGCTCTGGCAAAGCGCCTATGCGGAACTGTATTTTTCCGATAAAATGTTCCCTGATTTTTCCGATAAAGATCTGGACGAAGCATTGATCGCGTACGCAACACGCACGCGCCGTTTCGGCAAAACCGACGAACAATGCCTCATAAACGACGATTCGTCCGGAAAAGAGGAAAATACGGAAACAAACACGCAATCTACGGAAGAAAAAGGAGAATAAAGCGTATGGGAATACGTCTTATCACGGGGGCGAGCTACGTAGCGGTTCTCGCCATCTTCTATCTCTTAAAAATTTTTGTCTCCGATTTGTGCTTCGACGCGCTTATCTGGCTGTTTTCGCTCATCGGCACGTTCGAAATGCTCCGCGCGTTCGGCGCGCTCGGCAACAAAAACAAACTCAAAGACGGCTCCGAAACCGCGGCGGAAACCTTCCCGGCGCCCACTAAAGCGCAGGCGGCGGGAGTCATGGCGTTCGCGGCGGCATGCGTGCCCGCGTGCGCGCTTTTCCAGCAGTTTTACGGCTGCGGCGCCCGCGCGGCGGGGGTAACGTTCCTCGTCCTTGTCATCTATCTCGTCTCGCTGCTTGTCGTCCGCCACGCGGAAACGGGTATCGCCAACACAGGCGCGGCGTTTTTCGCCGCGGCATATCCCACGGCGCTTCTCGTTCTTCTCTCGCTCGCCAATCACCTGCCCGCGGAAGGACTTGAAAAATACGCGTTCGATTCTAACCTCGCCGTCCTTTGCATCTTCGTCATCTCGCCGTTCGCCGATTCCATCGCGTACGTGTTCGGCAGATTCATGAAAAAGAAATTCCCGAAAAAAATGGCTCCGTCCGTCTCCCCGAATAAAACGGTCATCGGCGGCATCGGCGGACTCGTCGGCGGACTTGTCGGCGCGGCGATTCTCTACTTTTCCTACAACGCCGTGGCTGGCAGCTTCGAAAAAATGTACCTGTTCCTGCCCGTGTACCTGCTTATCGGACTGGTTACCGCGGCGGCAACCGAATTCGGCGATCTCGCCGAAAGCTGCGTAAAACGCAAGGCGGGCATCAAAGACATGGGCAAGCTCCTTCCGGGGCACGGCGGCGTCATGGACAGAATCGACGGCACCCTGTTCGCCACGGCGGCGGTGTACCTCGTGTTCGTCGTCATCGGCGCGCTACCCGTCGCGTAAGCGCAAAAACGCGCCCGTACACGCCCGCAAAATCGGCAAAAATGCTCGGCTGCTTGCAAAGCCGGGGCGATGAGGGGCGCGGCATATAAGGAAAACGCAAAAATGATAAAAATCGCACTCATCGGCGCAACGGGCTCTATCGGCACGCAAACGCTGTCCGTCATCGATAAACATCCCGACGAGTTTGAATTGTATTCCGCGGCGGCGGGGCACGGCAGCGAAAAATTCGCGGAAATCATACGCAGATACCGCCCGAAAATCGCCGCCGTCGCCGATAAAAAGTCGGGCGAAACCATCCGCGGCGCACTGCCGCAGGGCACGGCGTTTTATTGCGGCGAAAAAGAGGCGCTGGAAGTGCTCGGCGGCGCCGACGTCGCGCTGGTGGCGGCAAGCGGTTTCGCGGGGCTTTCCTATTCCTTCGCGGCGGCTCGCCTCGGCATGCCCGTCGCGCTCGCCAACAAAGAAACTTTGGTGTGTGGCGGCGAATATTTCATGGGCGAAGCGCAAAAACACGGCGCGGAAATCCGCCCGGTAGACAGCGAACATTCCGCGCTCTGGCAGGCGCTGAATTTCCGGCGCGATACGCCTTTCAGACGTCTCGTCATCACGGCGAGCGGCGGTCCGTTCTATTTTAAAACCGCGGAAGAACTGCAAAGCGTAACGGCGGCGGACGCCCTGAAACATCCCACGTGGAACATGGGCGCGAAAATCACGATCGACAGCGCCACGCTCTTAAACAAGGGATTCGAAGTCATCGAAGCGCATCACCTGTACAACGCCCCGTTTTCGAAAATTCACGCGCTGGTGCATCCCGAAAGCGTGGTGCATTCCATGGCGGAATTCGAGGACGGCGCCGTCATCGCGCAGCTCGGCGTTCCGTCCATGGAACTGCCCATTCAGCTGGCGCTCACCTATCCCAGGCGGCTTTCCTGTTGCGAAAGCCTGAATTTCGAAAAGCTGGCGGCGCTGCATTTTCTGCCGCTTGAGCGGGAAAAGTTTCCGTGCTTTTCCGTGGCGCTGGCGGCGGGCGAGGCGGGGGATAACTATCCCTGCGCGCTCAACGGCGCGGGCGAAGAAGCGGTGTACGCGTTCCTCCGCGGCGAAATCGGCTTTCTGCAGATTGCCGATTGCCTGAAAGCCGTGCTGGGGGAAACGAAAGGGCGGAAGGTGTATAGTTTCGAAGCGCTTGCGGAAACGGACGCGCTTTCGCGGGCGGCGGCGCGCGCGTATATTTCGCGCTTCGGCTGCCGATAATTGTAGCCGTACGGAAACGGGCTATTCGGTTAAGGAGAGAAACATGGAGGCGATACTTGCCGCAAAATTTACGGAATTTTTAAAGAGCGCGGGCGGCGTGCTGGCGGCGGTGGCGATTCTTCTCGCCATGGTAACCATTCACGAATTCGGGCACTATCTCGCGGGCAAAGCGCTCGGCTTTAAAATCAACGAATTTTCCGTGGGCTTCGGTCCCGCGATTTATAAAAAACGCAGCAAAAAAACGGGCGAATTGTTCGCGCTCCGCGTCATTCCGCTCGGCGGCTACTGCGCGTTCGACGGCGAGGACGATACGGAAGAGGAAAGCGCCGCGGCGGCGCCGCAAGCGGAAAAAACGGAAGAGCAGCCTAAGGAAGAAGCGCCGTTCGGCGAACTCGAAACGCCTGCCGCTTCCGCGGTGGCTTTGCAGGCGCAAGCCGAGGCGAAAGAACGGGCGGAAGAGGAATCGTATCCCGAACCCAAGGGCGAAAGATTCAACGATCAGCCCCCGTGGAAGCGTATCATCGTGCTGCTTGCGGGCGCCACGATGAATTATCTGCTCGGCGTTCTTCTCATTTTCGTCATGTTTTTGTCCTGCGGCAGACCGCTCTACCGGGTGGCGAGCCTTCCCGCGGAGGAAGAAAACGCGGCGCAGGTACAAACGCCCTTGCAGACGGACGACATCATCATGAGCATCGAGGGCAGGCGGCTGTATCTCATCACCGATTATATGGCGGCGATGAAAGGCAAAAACAAGGGCGATACGGTTACGGCGGAAGTGCTGCGCCTTGAAAACGGCGCCCTGAAACAACTCACGCTGCAAATCACGCTGGGCGCCTCGCACGACGAATTCGATTCGCTCACCAAAACCACGGGCGTTCTGAAAGCGCTCGGCGTTACGGGGCTTGCTTCCGTAACGGTAAAGGAAAAATTCGGCGTTACCGTGGGCGATTCGTTCGCGTATTCGTGGAAAGAGGCGGGCATGGTGCTTTCCTCGCTGGGGCAGCTGGTTACGGGAAAAATTTCCATCAAAAGCATGGGCGGACCGGTTACCACCATCAAGGTGGCATCCGAACAGGCGCGCGGCGGCTGGATGAGCTTTCTCAACATCGCCTCGTTTATCGGCGTCAATCTCGCCGTGTTCAATCTTCTGCCCATCCCCGCGCTGGACGGTTCGAAAGTGGTGTTCTGCATCATCGAATGGATCCGCAAAAAGCCCATCAACCGCAAAGTGGAAGCCACCATTCATTTCATCGGCATCATTTTCCTCTTCGCGTTCGCCATTCTCGTGGATATTCTGCAACTGTTTTAAGCAAAGCCGAAAAATTTTCTTCTGTCATGTATTTTTACTTGACAGAAGTTTTTTTATCTGTTATAATGGGTACAGATTTTTTGAAGAGGCGGATGATTATGGACGTACGCGCGGAAAAAGAAAGTTCGTTTACCGAACTTTTTGATACTTACGGCGAACTTCTCACGCCCCGCAAGAAAGAAATCTGCGAACTGTATCTGAATTACGATCTTTCGCTGGGCGAAATCGGCGAAGAAAAGGGCATTTCCCGCCAGAGCGTTTCCGATTGTCTGCGCACTTCGTGCGAACAGATGAAAGAATACGATTCGAAGCTGGGCGTCATCGCCCTGAAAAAGGAGCTTGCCGCATTGAAATCGGCGCAGAAATAAAACGGGAGGTTTTGGAAAAATGGCGTTGTTCTCTTCGCTTTCCGAACGGCTCAATCACATATTTTCCAAGCTGACCAAGCGCGGAAAACTCACGGAACTGGAAATCCGCGGCGCGATGCGCGAAGTGCGCGTGGCTCTTTTGGAAGCGGACGTCAACTTAAAAGTGGCGAAAGAATTTATCGCCGAGGTTTCCGAAAAAGCCGTCGGGCAGGAAATTTTAAAATCGCTCAATCCCGCGCAGCAGGTAATCAAAATCGTCAACGACGAACTGATCGCGCTCATGGGCGGCAAAAACGCTAAAATCGAGGTGGCGCCCAAGCCGCCTACGGTGATTATGATGTGCGGCTTGCAGGGCGCGGGCAAAACCACGCTGTGCGGAAAGCTGGCGTATCTTTTAAAGAAGCAGGGCAAAAAACCGCTTCTCGTTGCGGGCGATATTTACCGCCCCGCCGCAATTTCCCAGCTGCAGGTCGTCGGCAAAAAAGTGGGTTGCGAAGTTTTCGAAAAAGGCACGCAGTCGCCCGTAAAAACGGCGAAGCAGGCAATCGAATACGCGAAGTCCATGGGGTACGACACGGTGATTTTGGATACCGCCGGGCGGCTTCAGATCGATGAAACGCTGATGAACGAGCTGGAAGAAATCAAAAAGGCGGTGGAAGTTACCGAAACGCTTCTGGTGGTAGACGCGATGACGGGTCAGGAAGCCGTCAACGTGGCGGAAACGTTCAACAACCGGCTGGACATCACGGGCGTGATTTTAACGAAGCTGGACGGCGATACCCGCGGCGGCGCGTGCCTTTCCGTAAAAAAGGTTACGGGCAAGCCCATCAAATTTATCGGCGTGGGCGAAAAACCGGAAGATCTGGAACCGTTCTATCCCGATCGTATGGCTTCCCGCATCTTAGGCATGGGCGACGTGCTGTCGCTCATCGAAAAGGCGCAGCAGGCGATTACGGAAGAGGACGCCAAAAAGATGCAGCAGAAGATGAAAGAGGGCGCGTTCACGCTGAACGATTACCTCTCGCAGTTCGAAATGATGCAGAAAATGGGCGGCGCCAAATCGATGCTCGGCATGCTGCCGGGCGCGGGGAAATATAAAATTTCCGAAGAGGACGTGGATGAAAAGCAGATGGAACGCACCAAGGCGATCATCCTTTCCATGACTCCGGGCGAACGCGAAAATCCGTCGATTATCGATAGCAAACGCAAGCGCCGCATTGCGGCGGGCAGCGGAACGGATGTGCAGGATATCAACAAACTCCTGAAGCAGTTCGATCAGGCGAAGCAGCTGATGAAGCAGCTGAAAGGCTCGAAAGGGCGTATGCGCTTGCCTTTCTGAACCGCGCTTGTATAGCGGCGCATCTTGCGGTTTCATCTGCGTACGTCCTTGCTCATTTACGCATAGTAAACTCGCGGCGGTCGTACTCGATAAATCTCGCAATCTGCACCACTCTCCAAGCGCTTGCCTTTCTGAGCCTTCCCCTTTGGGGAAAAAGTGGCGGCAAAGCTACTACATCCTTGCTTTCCCCCTCGGGGAGAGTGGCGCGAAGCGCCGAGAGAGGATAAACGAGAGCTCCTTGCAAAGCCGCCGAATGAGGGGCGTAGCATTTATTGAAACAAAGCTAAAAAACAGGAACCCCCTGTAAAAATTTTTATATACTTTCGGAGGTATAGAACAATGGTAAAAATGAGACTTGTAAGACTCGGCGATAAGAGAAATCCTATCTACCGTGTGGTGGTAGCGGACGCAAGAAAAGCAGCTACGGGCGAATATATCGAATGCGTAGGGCATTATCGTCCCACCGTTGATCCCATCGAACTGACGATCGACGCGGATAAAGCGAAAGACTGGCTGAAAAAAGGCGTTCAGCCCACCGAAACAGTGAAGAACCTGCTTGTGAAGGCGGGCGTTATCGAAAAATCGGAAAAGCTCAGCCCCGCAAAAACCAAAGGCAAGAAGTCCAAGAAGTAATAAAGGGTTCTTTGCGTTCGGTTCAGGAGAAATATTATGCTGGAATTGATTAAATATATCGTCGATCAGTTCGCCGAAGATAAGGAAAACGTGAGCTACGAAGTTACGGAAAAAGACCGCGCCATCGAAGTTACCGTTTCCCTTTCCCCTGCGGATATGGGCAAAGTGATCGGCAGACAGGGCAAGATAGCGAAGGCGTTGCGCACCATCGTACGCGCCGCCACGCCCGCCGATTCCAAGCGTTACGTTATCGAAATCCGCGAAAAAGGCGGAGACAGAGTAGACGGCGACGACGGCGAATAAGCGGAGCGCCCGCTTACAACACAGGCAACAGGCTTTTTGAACGGTATACGCGAAAAAAGCCTTTTTGCCTTATGTGCAACAAGTGAAGGAAGTACAAATGGCAAGGCTGGTAATCGGCGAAGTGCTGAAGCCGCAGGGCATCCGCGGCGAAATCAAAATCAAAACGTATACCGACGAAAACACGGCGGTGAAAAATTTCAGGCGCGTGTTTATCGGCGGCGAGGAATACAAAGTGCTTTCGTTCCGCGCGGGCGAAAGCGGCTTCGCGTATCTGGGGCTTCGCGGCGTGCCGGACCGTAACTCGGCGGAACTTTTGCGCGGCAAAGAAGTGGAAGCCGAACGCGACGACGCTCCGCCGCTTGACGAGGGAACGTATTACATCGTAGACCTGCTCGGCTGCGAAGTATCGGACGAATCGGGAAAAATTTACGGCACGCTTACCGACGTAACCTCGCTTGCTTCCGACGTTTACACCGTATCCGACGGCAAGGAAGAACTGCGCTTTCCCGCCGTGCGCGGCGTGGTGAAAAGCGTGGACGTGCAGGCGAAAAAAATTGTGCTTGACGGCGAAATTCTGAAGCAGATTTGCGTGTAAAATACGGCTGAATTGCGTAAAAAACACCGTTTTTTCGTGCGTTTTGATGCGTTTTTTGCACCGAAAACCCCGAAAAAACGGCTTTTTTATACGGAAAACCCCTTAAAAATACGCACAAAAATGCCCCGGATTTACAAAAAACATCCCGAAAATCGCACAAAAAACCCGTCCGCGGAAACTCCGCAGACGGGCGAAAATGGGAGACGCGGACGACGAAAAGGAGTACATCGCCCGCGCCGGGTGAGCTGATTATTTTTCGGCGGACTCGGTGCCGTCGGAAGCGGTTTTGTCGGGTTGCGCGTTCGCGGAGAATTTCTTCGTTTCGGCAACGAACGACTTCGAGGAGAGCAGCAACGCCCCCGCGACGATGACGAGAAGAATATCAACAAACACAAACGAATTGTAAGCAAGGCTGTACGTGAATACGTTGGAAGAGCCTGCGTCGAGCGCGTACGCGCCGAAGGCAAACGCCCCGGAAATCACGTGCGATACGTAACGCATCGTGCCGCCGATCAGCGCGGACAGCGAGAATTTAAGCTGCTGCGATCTGATGTTTACGTTTTTCAGAACGCCCGCAAGTCCCGCCATCGAAAATGCGACGGGGTAATCCAGAAGGAACTGCGCGGGGTGAATGATGTACGGATCCTGCAAAGATTGCAGAACGCCGTATACGAAGCAGACGAACAAGCCTTTCTTTGCACCGTAGATATACGAGAAAAGCATAACGGGAAGAAGCGAAACAAGCGTTACGCTGCCGCCCTGCGGCAAATCCCAGAGTTTGATATACGAAAGCGCGAACGATAACGAAACGCAGATACCCGCAAGGGCGATGCTCTTCGAATCGAACGTGAAACTGCCTTTTTTATCGCAAAGGAACGCTGCAATCAGCGCTGCGGCGATAAGAAGCGCGGAAGCGAGATACAAAACAAGCTGATTCACTTTGCCGTACGAGCCGTCCGCCGTATCGTAATAGCCGTCGTTCGAAATGTTTTTATTGAAGTAAACGATAAGGCATGCGAACGTGGCGATAAGCGCCGCGGCAAACAGCGCGAACGTAACGTATAATACCGTTTTGCCCGCCTTTTTCGAATAGAGATAAGAGATATACGACGCGATGCCGCCGAGAATCGCGATTCCCGCAAGAACCATAGGGGGGATCAGCACAAGCAGCATCTGCTTTTCCTGCATATAGCCTTTTTCGCCGATTTTGCCGAAGCCGATGGCAAGCATCGTTAAAATAACGGTGAGCGCGAAAGAAACGCCGATGGCAGCCGCGATTTTTAAGTACGACGAGAAGTTTTCCGCTTTTTTCAGACGGGTAACCACGCCGACGATAACGAGCGCCGCGATAAGGAACAGCGCCGCGTACATGAATACTTTTCCGAGCAGGTTGGAGGCGTATTTCGTCCACAGCTCTTCGTACAGGTAGCCGTCATTCGAAACGTTTTTGTAGATGTTGAAATAAATGATGAGGCAGGTGAATATGCTGATAAGTGCCGCGGCAATCAGTGCGAACGTAACGTACAATACCGTTTTGCCCGCCTTTTTCGAATAGAGATAAGAGATATACGATACGATGCCGCCGAGAATCGCGATTTCCGCAAGAACCATGGGGGGGATCAGCACAAGCAGCATCTGCTTTTCCTGCATATAACCTTTTTCGCCGATTTTGCCGAAGCCGATGGCAAGCATCGTTAAAATAACGGTGAGCGCGAAAGAAACGCCGATGGCAGCCGCGATTTTTAAGTACGACGAGAAGTTTTCCGCTTTTTTCAGACGGGTAACCACGCCGACGATAACGAGCGCCGCGATAAGGAACAGCGCCGCGTACATGAATACTTTTCCGAGCAGGTTGGAGGCGTATTTCGTCCACAGTTCTTCGTAAACGTAGCCGATTGTTTTGCCTTCATCGTTTTTCAGCTTCTCGGAATAGCAAGCAAGCAATGATTGAAACATAAAAGATTCTCCTTTCCGTCCGGCACGAAAAATTGCGGGAAGCCCCCGGCGAAGCAGGATTCTGCGTTTACGCGCCGCCCGCGTGAGGTATATAAAATAATGAAAAACCGCACACGCAGCGCGTGAGCGGAATACAAAGCATACAGAGGTAGTTACATCGTTCTTTCGTTCGGGGATTGTCCCGTCCGATTCAAATGGTATAATCTCAGCCTTTTACAGCACCCACGACGGATAAAATTTAATTTGCAAGCGTTTACTTGCAAACAGTATTATAAAACAAGCGATACGCTTTGTCAACAAAAAAACGAGCGTTTCGGCAAAAATTTACAAAACTTACGGAAATACGAGCTTTTACGGAGGAATTTATGCAGACGAAGGAAACGAACGGAGAAAAGGGCAGATTCGATTTTTACGCCTATCTGGACAGGATGAAATTCATCCGCCGCTGGCCGCTGATGCGCTGCACGCGCGACGAGAACATTATGGAACATTCTCAGTGCGTGGCGCTGATTACGCACGCGCTGTGCGCGATTAAAAACACGCTGTACGGCGGGCACGCGGACGAGGGAAAGGCGGTGCTGTACGCCGTATACCACGAAACTTCGGAAGTGATGACGGGGGATTTGCCCACGCCCGTGAAATATTACAACCGCGGCATACAGGGCGAATACAAAAGCCTTGAAAAGCTGGCATGCGAAAAGCTGGTGGCGACGTTGCCCGCGGAACTTCGGGAAAGCGTGGCGCCGTACGTATTTGCGGACGAAAACAGCGAAGAATATAAGATTATGAAAGCGGCGGACCGCTTTGCGGCGTATGTGAAGTGTCTGGAAGAATTGCGCGGCGGAAATGCGGAATTTCTGAAAGCGAAAGCTTCCATCGAGGCGGATTTACATTCCCGCAACATGCCGGAAGTGGAATATTTCTTCGAGAAATTTATTCCGGCGTACGAATTGACGCTGGACGAGCTGGAGAGTTTGTAGGGAAGTTTGGTGGAAATGGGAAAGCGAGGGGCTGGCGAACAAGGTGCTGACCGCTTTCCGGCTGCCCCTCATCAGTCGCTTTCAGCGACAGCTTCCCCCCAAGGGGAAGCCTTGACATAAGGCGAAATTTTAAATTGACCTCTCTCGGCGGCTTCGCCGCCACTCTCCCCGAAAGGGAAAGCAAGGGTACCTCAAAGGGGGATAGCGAGAAGTATGGCATAAGAAACAGGCGAAGCCTGCCCGAAGGGGAAAGCAAGGGGAATAATGCCTTATTAACCGAAAGGAAAAGCTATAAAAAGGAAATTTCACGAAAATTTCAAAAAATCGTAAAATCGTATACGAATTTTCAGCGTATATTGTTTTGTGTAAAAAACACAGAGGAGAGAAACGAGATATGAAAAAAAGAACGTTTAAAACTCTTATCTGCGCCGCGCTTGCCGGCGTTTCCGTGCTCGGCTTTTCCGCGTGCAATCTGGAAGCGCAGACCGCCTACGACGTTGCCGTGAAAAACGGTTTTGTGGGGACGGAACAGGAGTGGCTTGCCAGCCTGAAAGGCTCCGACGGGGAAAGCGCGAAATCTCCTACCATCAACGAAATTTACGAAGCCTGGCTGGCGCAGGACGGCAATCAAGGCAAATCTTTCGACGACTTTTTAAAGGAATACCTCACCGTCGATTACAACGAAAACAACAATACGAAGCAGATTGCCGAAAATCTGACTTCCGCCGTTTCGGTATACTGCGGTATGTACACGTACAGTTCTTCCAACCGTGCGTACGGCTGGGGCATGTCGGCGGGCAGCGGCGTGATTTATGCGACGAACGAAGAATCGCTGAAAAACGGTAACGCGTACATCATTACGAATTACCACGTGTTATACAGCGCGGACGCGCAGAATCCGCAGTATTCGGGCGGATATAACGGTCCGAAAATCGTGAGCAACGACAATATTTTCATTTATCTGTACGGATGTTCCGGTATTGCTTCCCAGACGGATCGATTCGGGAACGTAACGGGATTCACGGACGCATACGGCACGGCGATTAAAGCGAGCTATGCGGGCGGTTCGATGCTGTACGACGTAGCCGTTCTGAAAGTGGAAGGCGACGAAAACCTGAAAAAGGCTGCCGAGGCGGGCACCGCGACGGCGGTGAGAACAGCGAAAAACGGCGTTACCGTGGGCGAAAAGGTGTATGCGATAGGCAATCCGTCGGGCAGCGGTATTTCCGTTTCGCAGGGCGTTGTTTCGGTGGAATCGGAATACATTACGATGACGGCGGCGGACGACGAAACGACCACGACTTTCCACGTGCTGCGCACGGATACTGCGATTAACCCCGGTAATTCGGGCGGCGGATTGTTCAACGCGCAGGGCGAGCTGGTGGGCATCGTGAACGCGAAAACGACGACTTCTTCTTCGGGGACGTCGGTGGAAAACATGGGCTATGCGCTGCCGATTGCCGACGTGGAAGCGGTGGCGAACAATATTATCGATAACGGCGGCAAGGGGTACAAACCTTATTTCGGCATTGTAACTTCTTCGGAGGCGCAGACGAGCGTATGGGACGAGACGAAGAGCAAGCTGGTGCTTACGGAAACGGTGCGGGTTTCTTCCGTATCGGCAAAAGGTTCGACGGACGCGGGAATCGGCGCGGAACAGTTTAAGGTGGACGATGAAATTCTTGCGGTGAAAATTCTTCGTTCCGGAACGGAAGTTACGGCGATTACGGTGAACACGCGGGCGGATTTTTCGAACGCGTTGCTGCACGTGCGCGCGGGCGATACGATGCAGGTAGAGGTGAAACGCGGCGGCGAGAACGTTACGCTTACGTTTGAAATTTCGAAAAACGAGATGAAAACAATCGGCTGAGCGCTGTTCGGCGGGCGGAATTTTGCGAAGAAGCAAAGCTTTGCAAAAAGAACCGGGCAAAAAGTAAGCATCGGACGATGATATAACGAAATAACAGAAAAAACAGGCGGCGGCAAGAAAATTCTTGCCGCCGCTTTGGCGTTTTATGGGAGAGATGGGGGGAAATTTGACCTCTATCGTCGGCGGAGCCGACACTTTCCCCGCTACCGTAGGTTTTTTCGCGCTTTTCTCTCTCAGGAGAAAAAGCGAAAAAGGGGAAAGCGAGAGACAGTGTGCCCCAATGGGAAAGCGAGAGAGAAAGTGGCAACGGAAAACAAGTTGCGCCCCTCATCAGTCTGTTTCACAGACAGCTTCCCCCCAAGGGGAAGCCTATGAAATAGGCAATTTTTTATTTATCCTCTCTCGGCGCTATGCGCCACTCTCCCCGAAGGGGAAAGCAAGAGACAGCCTGCCCGAATGGGGAAGCTGTCAGCGGATGGTTTTCAGCCAACCGGAAAGTTCCGATTCGGCGGTGCGCATTTCCGTGCCGTCGAAACGCAGGTTTAAGCCTTTGCCTACCGCGCAGTTTTCGCCGCAGGCTTTCTGCACGTCTTTGAACGTGTGCCCGATCCAGCCGCCGTTCGTGGCGAACACGTATGCCTTTTTGCCCGAAAAATCGTTGTTTTCCAGAAACGTTTTCACGGCGGGCGCAAACGTGTACCACCACACGGGCGTACCGAGTACAATCGTATCGTAATCGGCGACGTTTACGCCGAGCGGTTCGATTTCCGGCTTGTAGCCGCGCTTCACTTCGTCGGCGCCCTGTTCCACCGTGGTATCGTAATCGGCGGGGTAGGGGCGCGTCGTTTTGATTTCGGCGATGTCGCCGCCGAGCGTTTGCCGCACTGTTTCGGCGATTTTTTTCGTGTTGCCGCCGAGCGAATAATAAACCGTTAAAATTTTCATGACGTTACCTCTTTATAAGTTATCGTATTCCGCGTCGGAAACGGGTTCGAGCCATTCGTTGGAGGCGCCCTCCGCGGGAATTTCGACGGCAAGGTGCGCGAACCACGAATCTTTCGAGGCGCCGTGCCAGTGTTTGACTTCGGGCGGGATTTCCACCATGTCGCCCGCTTTTAACGCCTGCGCGGGTTTGCCGGATTCCTGATACCAGCCCTCGCCCGCCAGCACGAGCAGAAGTTGTCCGCCCTTGTGGTGAATGTGCCACGAATTGCGGCAGCCGGGCGCGAACGTTACGTTGGCGACGCCGACTTTCGACGTTTTCGTGAGCATATTCAGGTAGCATTTGCCCGTGAAATACTGCGCGAACGCGACGTTTTCGCCGCCCGCGGGGAATTGCATGTTGTTTTCAAGCTCTTCTTTCGTTGCGATTTTCATTTTTTTGTCTCCTTTTGCGTTGTGTTTTGATTGTGGATAAGGCTTTTTATGCGCTTTGCAAGCGCTTGTTATTTTTCGCGGTTATCATTTGCCGAGGTTATAATTTTCCGCCGAATACGGGGAACGCGCCGGAAGCGCCGTAGTCGGCGTTTTTGAATTTTTCGGCGTTTTTCAAAAGAAGCATGTCGCCGTCGGAAATCGTGAAATCGAGTTCGGCGTTCTGGCGGATATGTTCGGGGTTGGAAGCTTTCGGCAGCGATACCATGCCCAGTTGCAGGGTGTATCGGATGCAGAGGCGGGCGGGGGAAACGCCGTATTTTTCCGCCGTTTTCACGATGAGCGGATTGGAAAGCGCCGCGCCGTGCGCGATGGGGGAGTAGGCTTCCGTAAGAATGCCCTGCGCTTTGCAGAAATCGATGAGTTCGAGCGGAGTGCTGCCGACGTGCGTTAAAATCTGGTTGACCATCGGGCGGATTTCGCAGCTGCCGAGCAGGCTTTCGAGATCGTCGGTAAGGAAATTGGAAACGCCGATGGCGCGGAGTTTGCCCGCGCGGTATGCATCTTCCAGCGCTTTCCAGACCGCTTTGTTTTCTTCGAAATAGCGGTTTTCGCCGCGGAATTCTTTCCAGGGCTGCGGGCTGTGGATAATCATCATATCGAGGTAGGAAAGCCCGGTTTTTTCAAGGGTTTCGTCGATGGATTTTGCCGCGCTTTCGTACGTTTTGTTTTCCGCCGCCACTTTGCTGGTGATGAACAGCGCTTCGCGCGGAATTTTGCCACTGCGGATTGCCGCCCGCACGCCCTCGCCTACGCCCGCTTCGTTGCCGTACGCCTGCGCCGTATCGATATGGCGGTAGCCGACGGATATCGCCGCTTCGACGGCGGCTGCGCACCGGGCGTTTTCCGTGAGCCACGTGCCGAGCCCTAACTTCGGGATTTTTACGCCGTTTGCCAGCGTGTACGTTTCGTTTAAAATATTTTGCATTTTCTTCTTCCTCCCGTTGACTTTTTCTGAAATACCTGTTATAATCGGTATTGTTATTCTTATTCTACAACTTAAAGTTAAGTTTAAGTCAAGCAAATGAAGGGGGAAAACGGAAAATTTTTTGAGAATTTTTCGGAAACGGCGCGGAAACGGGCGCGTGGGAAACAGAGAAATGTGAAGAACGGGCGCACGGGAATGGGTGCACGGGAATGGGGAAAGTGAGGAACGGGGCGCGAAGAGAAGAGTAAGGAAAGGGCGGCGGCGCGAGAAGGTGTAAGGCAAGGAGGCGCGAGGGCGCGGGAAGAGGTAAAAAACGAGGAGAACAAGGGCGCGAGCGGCGCGGGTGGCGCGCAGGGTGGACGCGAGAGCAAAAAGAAGTGAAAGACAAGGTCTGCGAGGGCGGAAAGGCGTAAGGCAAGGTGGCGCGAGGGCGCGAGAAGAGGTGAAAAACGAGGAGAACAAGGGCGCGAGTGGCGCGGATGGTACGTAGGGCGGACGGGTGTAGGGAACAAAAAGAAGTGAAAGACAAAGGCGGCAAGGGCGCGGAAAGGCAAGGCGGCATGAGAAGGTGTGAGAAATGGCGGCACGAGGGTGCGGACGAATTGAGAGGCGACGGGCGATAACTCTACGGGAGCGGTTGGAAAATAGCAACGGCGGCAAAGGGGAAAGCGCGGCGGGGAAAAAAGAATATAGAAATAAAATGGAAAGCAAAAGAAAAGCAAAGTAAAATAAAGAAGTAAAATAAAGGAGAACAAAATTATGTTATATACGGTGGGCGAAGCGGCGGAAATTATGGGCGTGGCGGCTTCTACGTTACGATATTACGATAAAGAGGGGCTGTTGCCGTTTGTGGAGCGTTCCGGCGGGGGAATCCGCGTGTTTAAGGAAAGCGATTTCGAATGGCTGAAAACCATTGAATGTCTGAAAAGCACGAAGATGTCTATCCGCGAAATCAAACAGTTCATCGACTGGTGCATCGAAGGCGACGGCACGATTGAAAAGCGGCTGGCTTTGATTAACCGCCAGCGCGAAAAGGTGGAGGACGAAATTAAAAAAGCCGAGGACACGCTTGCCATGCTGGATTATAAGCGCTGGTATTACGAAACAGCCGCGGCGGCGGGAACCTGCGCCGTGCACGCCGCGATGAAAGACGAGGACGTGCCTGAAAAATTCCGCGCGAGAAGAAAGGCGAAGTACGGCGGATTTGTGCCGCGGAAAGATATGCCCGAAGAGACTTCGGAAGAAAACAAAATGTAATGAGTAGAAGTTTCCGCTCTGTGCCGTACGGGATTTTGTGGAGAAGCGGTTCGGAAAAACGCGTGTTTCGGAAAAAGGGGCTGTAAAAAACAACCGAAAAAGAAAGGCTGTAAATCTATCCGAAAAAGATAGAAATACAGTCTTTTTAATTTTTGATGCCGAATGACCTCTCTCGGTATGACCTCTATCGTCGACGGCGACGAAATTTCCTCGAAGGGGAAAGCAAGAGAGGGCGAAAAAATTGCTTACCGTTTTCCGGTTGCCCCTTGATTGAAAATTTCCGGTGGAAAATTTCAATCAAGGGGCTACGCCCCTCACCACCTTGCTTCGCAAGGAGCCTCCCCCCAGGGGGAAGCCTTGACGTAAGGAAAGGCTTCACATTTTTGCTGAAAAAATAAAGTTTGCTGAATTTTTTTCAGGCAAGGGGAAGCCGCGTAGCGGCTTTATTTTAATTGCCTGTTTGTTTAAAAGTTCTTTATCGTAAAGGCAACTGCCCCTCATCAGTCGCTTTCAGCGACAGCAGGCTGCCGAAGCTGCCTAAACGGCAGTTCGGCAAGAAAAGCCCCCCCCCAGGGGAAGCCTTGATATAAGATGAAATTTTAAATAGACCTCTATCAGCTCGCAAAGGCTCGCCACTTTCCCCGAAGGGGAAAGCAAGAGAACAGAGGTTTTCTCAAAGGGGGGAAAGCAAGGGGTATATCAAAGGCAAAAACTAAAAATACAAACGATAAGCGACAGTCCGTTACGAAACAGGCGAAGCCTGCCCGAAGGGGAAAGCAAGAAAAGAGAATTTCCGAGGCGGGGGAATGGCTTATGTTTCCGGCATGAATTTGCGGTATCTGCGGGGCATGAGCCGATCTTGCAGCTTCGGATTCGTGCGGGCGCGGATGGCGACGTTCTGATAATAGCTTGCCCACAGCGCGGCAAATTCTTCTTCGGAAGCGGAAAGGGGAACGTCGGCTTCCGCCGCTTCGATTCTTGCCACCGCGGCGCCGTTGTAACAAAGCGCGTAGGCGCGGGAGATATCGTGCAGAATAAACGGGCAGGCAAGCCTGCCGATAAAGTGGCGGGCGAGCTGCGGCAGAATATCGTTATCCGGGGCGCAAGCGGCGTAATATACTCCCGCCGCGGTTTCGCGGAAGCGGATGAAGCCTTTTAAATGTTCGATTTCTTTGCCGATGGCGTGCAGCACGTCCGTGGCGGCGCGCACGCAGCCGAGATACGTTTTATCGCGCGCGGGGGCGCGGTAACGGAAAATCTCTTTCAGATACAGATACGCGATTTGTTCTTTCTGAATATTTCCGCTTGCAAGGATATGGCGGATTTCGGAAACGGCGCGCGCATCGATTTGCAAAAGCGCCGAATTTACCCGCCGCGACTGCTCCGCCGTTTCTTCTTCCGCCTGCGATACGGTTTTGACTTCGTCGGTAATGAGCGGCTGAAAGTTTTTTGCCGAAGTGATATGCGCCGACGGGCGTTGCCACGCGCGGAAAACCGCGGCGTAGAACGCGGCTTCGCTGCCGTCTGTAATGAATACCGTACGAGACATTTTTTTTGAAACTCCTTATTTTGCGCTGTTAAATGAGGATTTGTTTTTGGAACTGCCCTTTTTGTTTGAAAAATTTTGGATAGAAAACAAGTTACGCCCCTTGATTGAAAATTTCCGGTGGAAAATTTCAATCAAAAATGGGCTACG
>ERZ808270.26-NODE-26-length-95554-cov-14.486728_pt1 | contig 95554 bp, 75 predicted proteins | sample MGYA00521082_ERZ808270 | MGnify/ENA primary metagenome ERZ808270 (study PRJEB31516, sample SAMN03275594) | gut metagenome | biome: mammalia-associated habitat; material: feces | host: Papio cynocephalus | place: Kenya | collected 2012-07-27 ... | reverse complement strand
TTTTAAATATAAATGTTTTGTTGTTTGTATAAACTAATTGTGAATAGCTACTTATGAAAAATCATAAAATGAAACAGCCTCCCCCAAAAAATGCTCTTGATTTTTATATAAACCAAAAACTTGCTTTTTTCTTCTTTTGATTAATTTCGTTTATATATTGCAGCGCATGAAGAGAAACATACATCCACATCTACGAGCGTTAAAAAATCACTGCAAAAAATAGAGTTCCGTTTTATCAAATTATAACTCGAATTTAGAATAGAAGCAAAGGAATGCCAGAGAAGAAGAACAAGCAACAAATAAAATATCCGACATAGATTTGGCGCAGAAGAATTTGTTTATTATCTTTGCCTTGATCTTGGAACAAGGCGCCTACAATCTTCGCTTTAACCTCTTAGCAGGGTAATAAGGAAAACAAGCAAGGAGAAAGAAGCCTTAAAGTTTCACGTGAAACATCAAAGAAGAAAAGTTCTTTAAAACAAGCACTTAGAGAAAATGACAAAAGAAGAAAATGAAAAGAGACTTGAGCATCTGAGAGGTATTGTAAGTAACTTGCCAGGCAAACCGGGCAGCTATCAATACTACGACAAGGAGGGCACTATAATATATGTAGGCAAAGCTAAAAATCTAAAGAACCGTGTATCGTCTTACTTTCATAAAGAGGTGGACAGATATAAGACTAAAGTTCTTGTAAGCAAGATTTGGGACATTACATATACCGTAGTGAACACTGAAGAGGATGCTCTGTTGCTTGAAAACAACCTGATAAAGAAATACCAGCCAAAATATAACATTCTCTTGAAAGACGGAAAGACTTATCCCTCTATATGTATTACGAAGGAATTCTATCCGAGAATATTCAAGACAAGAGTTATAAACAAAAAATTCGGTACGTTTTACGGACCATATAGTCATGTAGGAACTATGTACGGACTTTTGGACATTATAAAGAAGCTCTATAAACCTCGTACATGCCGTATGCCTATAACAGAAGAAGGCATAAGACAAGGGAAATACCGTCCTTGTCTGGACTATCACATCAAAAACTGCGGTGGGGCTTGTATCGGGAAGCAATCTCACGATGAATATATGAAGAATATCAACCAAGCGAGGGAAATTCTTAAAGGAAATACGCGGGACGTGGAAAAAATGCTTTTCGACGAGATGCAAAGTCTTGCCGAAGAACTGAAATTCGAGGAAGCAGAAGAGATAAAGAAGAAATACATGCTTCTGAAGGATTTCTGCTCAAAGAGCGAGGTCGTGAGTCATACTATAAATAATGTAGACGTATTCTCGGTTACTGACAGCGACAATCTGGCTTTCGTAAACTACATCCACGTTACCAACGGCAACATTAACCAAGCTTTCACCTTTGAATTCAAGAAGAAACTTGACGAGACAGACGAAGAGCTGTTGCCGCTCGCTATTGTGCAGATAAGGGAAAAATTGGGCAGTACATCAAAGGAAATCGTTGTTCCTTATGAAATAGAACTGCCACTCGAAGGTATTACTATCACCATACCGCAACGCGGCGACAAACGCACGCTACTTGAACTCTCCGAGATGAACGGCAAGCAGTATCGCTTTGACCGCTTGAAACAAGCAGAAAAGCTTAATCCTGAACAAAAGGCGGTACGCCTGATGAAGGAAATACAACAGGCGCTGAAACTACCCAAAATGCCGTATCAGATAGAGTGTTTCGACAACTCAAACATAAGCGGAACTGATGCTGTGGCAGCCTGCGTGGTGTTCAAAAAAATGAAGCCGAGCAAGAAGGACTATCGTAAATACAACATCAAAACCGTGGTGGGACCGGATGATTATGCCTCGATGAAGGAGGTGGTAAGGCGCCGCTACACACGACTTATGGAAGAAGAACAGCCGCTGCCCGACTTGATAATTACGGATGGAGGTAAGGGACAGATGGAGGTTGTGAGAGAGGTGGTAGAGGATGAATTACACCTTGATATTCCTATTGCCGGACTGGCTAAAGACGACCGCCACCGCACCAACGAACTGCTCTACGGTTTTCCGCCAAAGGTGGTAGGAATGAAGACCGACAGCGAACTTTTCCACTTGCTTACACACATTCAGGACGAAGTACACCGCTTTGCCATTACTTTTCACCGCGACAAGCGTTCTAAACACGCTCTGCACTCCGAACTCGACGACATCAAGGGAATTGGTCCGAAGACAAAAGACGCACTCCTGAAGGCATTTAAAACAGTGAAAAAGATACGTGAGAGTAGTGTCGAAGAACTGGCTGAAGTAACAGGAAAGCAAAAGGCTGAGATAATAAGAAAGCATTTTATTGGGGAATAGTTTGCAAGGGAAACAATAAAAAACTAACTTTGTAAGCGGAAAAAACAATAAAGGATGAAAGTAGTAATACAACGCATGAGCCACGCATCGGTAACGATAAACGGCAATACGAAAGCAAGTATCGGAAAAGGCTTTCTGATTCTTCTCGGCATAGGTTGCGAGGACGGTCAGGAGGATATTGACTGGCTTGTGAAAAAGACGGTAAACTTGCGTGTTTTCGACGACGAGAACGGCGTTATGAACCGCTCTATTCTCGACGACGGCGGCGACATAATAGTGGTTAGCCAGTTCACGCTCATGGCATCCACAAAGAAAGGCAACCGCCCATCGTGGATTCATGCTGCGCCACACGATATTTCCATTCCGCTATACGAGAAGTTCTGCAAGGACCTGAGTGCGGTATTAGGCAAGCCCGTAGGTACTGGGGAATTCGGGGCTGACATGAAGGTGGAACTGCTCAACGACGGACCGGTAACTATTTGTATGGACACAAAGAACAAGGAATAGAATTATGGAAAAAAGTAAGCTACAATCATATATAGAGCAATGCTCATTCTTAATGTTCCTGCTTATAGGAATAACAAACAAATTATGGTTTAAAGAAGAATATTTAAGTACCATATCATGGGCATTCCTTTGCGTCAGTCTTATAGCTGCAAATATTGGGCAAAACAGGAAAAAAGCCAGTCCGTGGTGGATGTTTACAGTCAATTTGATACTCTGCATTGGCTGTGTTATAATTTTAATCATCGACATAATATCATATCTAAGATGACAATAAAGGAAGCACAGGAGCAGGTGGACCATTGGATAAAGACCTATGGCGTGAGATACTTTTCCGAGCTCACCAACATGGCCTGTTTGACAGAGGAAGTGGGGGAATTGGCACGGGTTATTGCCCGGACATACGGTGACCAGAGCTTTAAGAAGGGCGAGAAGCCAAACCTCGGTGAAGAAATGGCAGACGTATTGTGGGTGCTTATCTGCCTTGCAAACCAAACAGGAGTGGACCTGACCGAGGAACTGAAAAAAAGCTTTGAAAAGAAGACCCGGAGGGACAAGGAGAGACATCTGAACAACCCTAAATTATCAGGCTATTCTGCCCTACCCGACAGAAATTCCATATCGCCAAAGCTACAAGAAAAAGCCGAACAAGAATAAATATAAACCAAATAAAAAGAATAACACTATGATGACAGAAAAAGAAAATCCGAAGAGCGAAAACATTATCAAGAAGATTGACGACAACGCTCCGAAAACAGACAAATACGAAGAGGCACTGAGCAAATACAACACTAATCTCGACGACAACGAAGTGCGCGAGGCGGTGAAGAAAATCATTGCCGAGAAAGTGCACGAGAACGACAACCTCGACGTGAAGAAATTCCTTATGGGAAGCATCGAACTGACAACACTGAAGACTACCGACTCGGAGGAGAGCGTTCTTGCCTTTACAGAGCGCGTAAACCAGTTTGACGAGGCATACGGCGATTTGCCACACGTTGCCACAATCTGCGTTTATCCTTGCTTCGCAAAGGTAGTAAGCGAAACATTGGAGATAGACGGCGTTGAGATAGCTTGCGTATCGGGCAGTTTCCCTTCGTCTCAGGCTCTTATCGAGGTAAAGGTTGCCGAGACTGCACTGGCTATAAAAGACGGCGCCACAGAGATTGATATCGTTATGCCCGTGGGCAAGTTCCTGAGCGGCGACTATGAGGGCGTTGCCGACGAAATCAGCGAACTGAAACAGGTTTGCGGCGAGCATGCCATGAAGGTTATCCTCGAAACGGGCTGCCTGAAGACCGCATCGAACATCAAGAAGGCTTCTATCATCGCCATGTATGCCGGTGCCGACTATATCAAGACTTCTACAGGAAAGCTTGAGCCTGCTGCCACTCCTGAGGCTGCCTACGTAATGTGCCAGGCTATTAAGGAATACTACGACGAAACGGGCATACAGATTGGTTTCAAACCTGCCGGAGGCATCAACAGCGTGATGGACGCCCTTATCTACTACACCATCGTGAAAGAGGTGCTTGGCGAGAAATGGCTCACAAACAAGTGGTTCCGCCTGGGCACAAGTCGCCTGGCAAACATGCTGCTGAGCGAGATTGAAGGACAGGAAACTAAATTCTTCTAAACAAAACATTATGAGCAGGGCTTCGATATTCTTAATTTTGAAAGAATATTGAGGCCTTTTCTGCTTTTCTTCAATATTATCCATTACTAACATAAGACAACACGACAATTCATCATTTCGGATAACAAATAATTGTATAACATTTAAATAAAATTCATGCTTATGAAGTATTTTAGCTTTTTTGCTGTCGCTGCATTGACGTTCTCTACAACATCAGCCACAGCTCAAACAAGGATGTCGATAATGAACGTGAAATCCGCAATAAAAGCGCTGCTAAACGGAAGAGTTGCCAAGGCTGACTACGACGGAAACTTTGCCAATATGAACTCCGCTACAACAAAACCGACACACACAACAGATTATGTTTATGAGGATAATGCATGGAAATTCTCATCAACTACAAAGACGGAATATAACCAGAAAGGCTACGTTACGGCTACCGAAACAACAGGAGCTGACAAAACGGAAAGGGTGGAATACAGCTACGACGACTCTCTCGACGGATTCGTTACAAAGACAACAAGCTACTCCTGGGACGAGGCTTCAAAATCTTGGACTAACCCCATTGTAACATCTGAGGTGGAGCTGACAAAAAACAATAAGGGACGCGTGACGAAGGAAATAGTATACACATACGATGAAGAAACGAAGAGCATGGAAAAAGAGATGGAAGTAGACTTTGAATATGCTATTATCAGCGGAAAACTAAACAAGATTTCCACCACTATAGAAGAGGAAGGCGACGACGGAGAGAACATCAGCATCCCTGTATCCGTTACCATTCTGAAATGGCACAAATACAATGAAAACAAGCTATTCAGCTTCTCGCTCGACAATATGGAAGGTTTCCTGTCTGACGGCGACAATCAGATTGAGTCGGCAACACTGACAATGACTATGCCTATAATGGGAATGAACCTGCCTATTAACGGAACTGTAAAAGGAACCTACGAGGAAACTAAAACAAATATGGAGGTTAACATGACGGCTCTCGGACAGAGTCTGATGAAGATGGTTATGACGGTTAACATCACCGACCAATATGGCAGCAGCGAGACTGATATCAGTATGGACTCCATGGGACAGAATGCTTTAACGGCAAAAACCGTCTCTACAAACAATGAACACGGCGACTGCATAAAGACCGAGACTTCGGGCACTACAAGCGGAGATCTGGGCGATATCGCAGGAGATGTGTCTGCCAGTATCTCTGCCGACGATCTTAACCAATCGATTACCTACGACTACGAGTACTATACCCTACCCGACAACAGCGTGCTCAAGAAAAGCATGACAACAAACATGAAGGATAAAAACACCAATGAGTATAAACCTACTGCAAAAGTTGAATATTGGGGCTATATCGATTACGCATCTGAAACAACAGGAATACAGGACACGACGCAAGACAGCAGCAGAACGCAAAATAAAGCGATATACGGCATTAATGGAGAGAAGGTGGACAATATTCCATCTAACTCCGAGAAACGCATCTATATCTTAAAAGAAGGCGAAAGAACTATAAAGATTGCGAAGTAAGTCAATGACCTACAAAAACAAAAGTTCTCATACAGACAACGTTTTCCGTATGAGAACTTTTATTTTTATATTTTTTTTAGCTATTTATCGCGCCTTACAACATAGTCAAGATAAGCCACAAGACTGTCTTTCAGTTCTTTATCCTTTACGTGAACATCGATGAATCTCATTGCCTCCTGATGGAAATCATTCATCCGTTGCTCCGCATATTCAATTCCGCCGTTAGCCTTTGCAAAAGCAACGAGACGGTGTATTTCCTCTTGCGAAGCCGAACGTTCCTTAACCTTATAGGCAAGTTCCTTCATCTCAGAATCTTCTGTAGAATTAAGGGCATAAATAACAGGAAGTGTAAGCTTGCCTTCTGCCATATCATTACCCGTAGGCTTTCCGATTTCCGTAGAGTCGTAATAATCAAATATATCATCACGTATCTGAAAGATAATACCGAGATTTTGTCCGAAAAGCTTCGCAAGCTCAATATCCTCTTCGCTTGCACCAGCCGACAAAGCTCCTATTGCGCAACATGCCTCGAAAAGAGCTGCCGTTTTCTGCTTAATTACCTGATAATAAACATCTTCGGATATTTTTTCATTTGAGATATTCGACAATTGCAAAATTTCTCCACTTGCCAAAGTCCTGCCCAATTCGGCAAGATATCTTACGATATCCGTATTCCTTGTATAAGCCACATGTAGAAGAGCCGTAGACAGAAGATAGTCGCCTACGAGTACTGCCACTTTATTGTCATACGTGGCATTTACCGAAGCCTGTCCGCGACGCTCTTCGCTCTCGTCCACAACATCATCGTGTACAAGACTGGCGGTATGCAGCAGTTCCAGTCCCACAGCTGCATGCTGCGTTACCTCCGACACGCTACCGTAGTTGCGCGCCATAAGCAAAATCAGCATCGGACGCATACGTTTTCCCGTGCGCTGGCGGATATATGCCAGAGCCTGCGACAGGAGTCCGTCGGTATGCGACAAGGCCTCATTGAAAAGCTCGTTAAAGTCTGAGAGTTCGCTCTCAATCGGTTGCTTTATGCGTGAAATATAGTCCATTGAATGAAATTTGATACAAAATTAATTATTTTATCTGATTAATCAGAAAAAAACAGTAATTTTACACGATATTCTTTGCAGCTCACAACATTTTTGCAATGTTTGCTCTCGTTTGAGGGCCTACGGCAACGGGATATACAACTATATATGATATAAAAAAGAACAACATAATAATATGGACAAATTATTCCTACTTGATGCATACGCCCTGATTTACAGGTCGTATTACGCATTCATAAAGAATCCGAGAATCAACTCCAAGGGACTGAATACGTCGGCGGTGATGGGTTTCTGCAATACTCTCCACGAAGTTCTGCAGAAGGAACAGCCCACTTATCTGGGCGTGGCTTTCGACCCTCACGGTCCCACATTCCGCAACGAGGCTTACGAGCAGTATAAGGCGCAGCGCGAGGAGACGCCAGAGGATATCCGCAAGGCGGTGCCTATAATCAAGGATATTCTCACAGCTATGCGTATCCCGGTGTTGGAGGTGGCAGGCTTTGAAGCCGACGACGTGGTGGGAACACTCGCAAAGAAAGCCGACCGCGAGGGCATCGATACTTATATGCTCACTCCCGACAAGGACTACGGGCAGCTCGTGGGCGGCAACGTGAAAATGTTTCGTCCGCGCCACGGCGGAGGATATGAAACGCTCGATGCTGATGGCATAAAGGAGAAGTATGATATTGAGTCGCCCGAGCAGGTTATTGATCTTCTCGGACTCATGGGCGATGCCGCCGACAATATTCCGGGCTGTCCTGGCGTGGGCGAGAAAACTGCCGTAAAACTTATCAACCAGTTTGGCAGCATCGACTCCCTACTCCAGCGCACCGACGAACTGAAAGGGGCACTGAAGAAAAAAGTGGAGGAGAACAAGGAGCAAATTAAATTCTCCAAATTCCTTGCCACTATCAAAACGGATGTTCCTATCGAACTGAACCTTGATGAACTGAAGGTGAAGGAGCCGGACGAGAAAAGAATAATAGAAATTTTCAATAAACTGGAGTTTAAGACCTTCACGGAACGCTTTCTTAACAAACCTAAACAACAGCAAAAAAAAGTTTCAAATCAACTCGATTTGTTTGGCGAATTTCCGACCGACGGAGCGGAAGTGATAAAAAACGGACCTTCTCAGAGCTCGAAATCTGTGACTCACGACTACCAACTCGTTGATAAAGAAGAAGATATGCACAAGTTGTGTGATTTATTCCTTACAAAACATTTTATCAGTTTTGACACGGAAACTACTTCTACCGAGGCTATCAATGCTGAACTTGTGGGTTTGAGCTTCAGTGTGGAAGAAAAACAGGCTTTTTATGTTCCTGTGCCGGCCGAGAGGGAAAAGGCACAAGAGGTTGTAAATATTTTCAAACCGCTCTACGAAAATGAGCAGATTCTGAAAATCGGACAAAACATGAAGTACGACATCGAGGTGCTGCGCAACTACGGCATCGAGGTGAAGGGAAAAATGTTTGACACGATGATTGCGCATTATCTCATCCAACCTGAGCTTCGACACAACATGGACTACATGGCTGAGATTTATCTCAACTACCAGACGATACACATCGAGGAGCTTATCGGACCGAAGGGGAAGAAGCAGAAAAACATGCGCGACCTTCTGCCGGAGCAGATCTACGAATATGCTGCCGAGGATGCCGACATTACTTTGCAATTAAAAAACAAACTTGAACCGGAACTGAAAAAATACGGTGCCGAGGATTTGTTCTGGAACATCGAGATGCCGCTCATGCCTGTGCTCGCCGAGATGGAGATGAATGGAGTAAGGATCGACACAGAGTCACTGAAGGAAACTTCAAACGTGCTCACCGCTCGCATGAAGGATATCGAGAAGCATATCTACGAACTTGCTGGGGTGGAATTCAATATCGCTTCGCCAAAGCAGGTGGGCGAGGTGCTCTTCGACAAGCTAAAGATTGTGGAGAAGGCAAAGAAGACAAAGACCGGACAGTATGTTACGAGCGAGGAGGTGCTCCAGTCACTCAAGCACAAGCACGAGATCGTTGCCGACATCCTGGAACATAGGGGATTGAAGAAACTCTTGGGCACATACGTCGACGCCCTGCCAAAGCTTATCAACCCGCGCACAGGGCATATCCATACGTCGTTCAATCAGACTGTTACCGCCACGGGGCGTCTCTCTTCGAGCGATCCTAACTTGCAGAATATTCCTGTGCGTGGTGAGGACGGCAAGGAGATTCGAAAGGCTTTCATCCCGGAGCCGGGCTGCGAGTTCTTCTCTGCCGACTACTCTCAGATTGAGCTGCGAGTGATGGCACATCTATCGAGCGACGAGAATATGATTGAGGCGTTCCGCGAGGGGCACGATATCCATGCGGCTACGGCAGCTAAGATATACAAGGAGGACATCAACGATGTGTCGCGCGACCAGCGAACCAAGGCAAAGCGCGCCAACTTCGGCATCATCTACGGCATCACGGTGTTTGGTCTTGCCGAACGGTTGGAAATCTCTCGCGACGAGGCTAAGCAGCTGATTGCCGGATACTTCGAGACTTTCCCGAAGGTGAAGGAGTATATGGACAAGAGCATTCAGATGGCGCGTGCAAAGGGCTATGCCGAGACTTTGTTCCATCGCCGCCGCTATCTTGCCGACATCAATTCTCACAACGGCACCGTGCGAGGCTTTGCCGAGCGCAACGCCATCAACGCCCCTATCCAGGGCACTGCCGCCGACATCATCAAGGTGGCTATGATAAATATCTACCGTCGCTTCAAGGCTGAGGGTATAAAGTCAAAAATGATTCTTCAGGTGCACGACGAACTCAACTTCTCCGTTCTCCCTGAGGAGCACGACAAGGTGGAGCAGATTGTGATGCAGGAGATGCAGAATGCCTTCAAGATGCAAGTACCGCTTGTGGCTGACAGCGGATGGGGCAGAAACTGGCTCGAGGCTCACTGACAACAACTCTTTCCCATAACCTCTATAGGCCCTATAAGTTCTATAAGTCTTATAGGTCCTATAACTCCCAACTCTCCCAGAAACCCCAGCTCTCCCAGAACTCCCAGAACTCCCAAAACTCCCAATAATAATAACAAAAAAAAAAAAGAACAATGGAAACCTACGAATGGGCAAAAGGCATGAACTGTGCCGTAACCGTATGCGATGCCGAGGGCATCATCATCTACATGAACGACAAGTCGCGTGAAACCTACAAGAAGCACGGCGACCTGATAGGCAAGAACCTCTACGACTGCCACAATGAGCACTCGCGCGAGATTATCCGTCACATCCTCGCCACCGGCGGCAGCAACGTATACACGATAGAGAAGCACGGCGTGCACAAAGTAATATACCAGACGGCATGGAAGAAAGGCGACGGCACCGTTGGCGGCATAGTGGAAATTTCCATGGTTACTCCTGCCGACATGCCGCATTATGTGAGGGGATAAATATAGATTACCTATCTAACTCTTCTCAACCACATACCGAAAAAGCGGTCATAGACAATATATTTATTATTATACTTATATACAAACTCCCGTTGCAGCAGTGTCTTTAAAGCAAGACTGACACTGCTTGCTGCCGGCAAGGAATACTTTGAAATGAACTCTTGAGACAACACAGACGAAGTCTGTCTCTCACAAGCAATAGCCGACAACAGGAGTGCCTGATTATCGGTAAGAGAATCATAATAATTACAGAAAGCCACCTCTTGCTCATTGACAAGTTCTGTCATTACAGCATTAATCTCATTTATTGTGATTTCTCTACCGTTTTGGTAAAGACGGTTCAGTATATCCTGAACATACCAAGTCTGTCCATCTACACTATTATAAAGATAAGCAAAGATATCACTGGTAAACGACAATCCCTTATCCTTCATCCAGAGGTTTGCAAACGACTGATACTTATTTATATCAACAACAGATAGACTTACAATTTGTGAGCTCTGATAGAACGGTCGTTTGGCAGACAGAAACATGTCTGTCATTATATGCTGCTTGCTACCGGCAAATATAAAATACACATTAGGCAAAAACTGTATGTAGGAACGCAACAAAGCCTCAGCTCCGCTTTCCGGATATTCGGCTATTTGCTGAAACTCATCTATTGCAATATATATACGCCTTCCCGATTGTTTAAGGTATTCAAAAACACGTCGTAGCGAGTCTTCTTTTTGGTCAGGAGACACCGTAATGGAAAAAGTAGGCAAACCGGTAATCTCATCAAACGATAAGGTTGGCTTATAGGCAGAAAAAAAATCTGTCACCTTTCTCATCATAGACTGAGAGAAAGTATCGACTTTTCCTACTACCGTCTTTGCCAAAAGTTGTATGAACTGAGTAAAATTACGTGTTGCATTAATGTCCATATAGAAGCATATCGCTTCTGGCTCATTTATATGGATATACTCAAACACATGATGAATCAATCCAGTCTTGCCAATACGCCTTGGAGAAACCAACACTACATTGCGCTCATTATGCAGAGCACCTGCAACGGTTTTAGTCTCTTCTACACGGTCGCAGAAATATTCCGCTCCCTTATATCCATAGATTACAAATGGGTTATTAAGCTGTTCCATAACGACTTACAATGGTTACATATTTTATGTTACATATTATATGTAATGCAAAATTAAGTCTTTCATTTGATATCTCCAAATACAACAAACAAAATTGGTAAAAATACTATATATAACTTTATCCTCTTACTTAAAATATGATCAAAAGGAGGTATTGAATAGCATATTTTTTATCCCAGATTCTGAAACTTACCTGCTTTCATCATGTAACTTGCCTACTTACTCACAGAAAGTTGCCAATTTTCTGTTTTTCTTTCTCAAATATTTTGCAGCAATAAAATATTACACTAAATTTGCAATGTCCGTTCCATTGCTGAAAGCCCGAAAGGGTTGAGGTGGGACAGACATACATATAAATAAAGGCGTAACTGTACGCTTTGGTTTTGACGTTCTATGAACTTCGCAACTTCAAACGGTTTGTCAAAAACAAAGCAACGGGAACGCTCTATGGGATGTATCATATATACACAGCCCCCATTGGCTTTGGACAAAACTTTATCCATCGCCATGTGGGATTATTATATCTATACATCATCGTGGGGCTTTCAGCGTTGCTCGTTTCGGCAAACCGGGCAATGCGAAGGCCTATAGAACGTGGAACGAGCGACAGAACTGGCTCCACGTTTTTTTATGTATGTATCAAACAATCAACCCACATATTTTTCTCTAAGGAGCCAAGAGAGTGTTTATTTTATTATGAACAATGAAGCAGAATTCTTTAGAGGAAACAAATGGCTATATCACTTTACTAAATTTGATACGGCTGTAAGAATCATCCGCAGTATACGGCTGAAATACAGCATATTGAGCCAAACGAATGACATCTGTGAAAATGCAAAAAAAATATACAATGAATCTATTGGAGATTGCGACGATGGCGTTTTCAAAGATATCAAGCAAAATATATATCTTTACAGACAAATAAGTCTTTCTGAAGACAAAAATGTATTTGAACGAAGAGGATTTGATTTACAGCAAATGTGGGGATTATATGCAGATAATGGTTATGGTGTTTGTCTTGTCTTTGACAAGAATGAATTCATCGCATCTCTTTCTTCAAGTTGTATACATGACAAGGTCATTTATAAAACAGATTTAACTCCGGATACATTTTTTAAGGTAGAAAATAAAAACGAAATAGACCCCTTTATAAAGAAAAACATCAAATCTCTTTTCTTCCAAAAAAGAAAAGAGTGGGAGCACGAACAGGAATATAGAGTAGTAAATAAATTTGAAAACGAAGGATGTGATATGTATCATGATTTCAAAGATAGCTTAAAATATATCATTCTATATAATTCCCAAACAATTGATTCCGACGATAGTATATTAAACAGTTGTGAATATTGCTATCTTAAAAAGATATTACCACCCTCCACAAAGATATTGATTTATTCATCATTTTTAGATAACTCAAATTTAATATGCTATGAGGTAGATTCAAACGGAATTGTATTTTGGAATAGCTTAGAAGAATATGATGAAACGGAAATAGATACATCATTAACAATATAAAATTATTTACGACATGAAAAAAATCATCTCACTAATTGCGCTGATAATTGCCACTATTGCAGCATCAGCCCAGCAAACAACTTTGGTCATTGATAACCAGACTCCAGGTTGGTTGTCGAGTAAAATTAACTATGGTGACCAACAAACATTGGTTAATTTGACAGTAACTGGAGTTATCAATAAAACAGACCTCGAATTTATAAACAAACTTATGAAAACTTATAGTCTTAACGGGAAATTAGACTTAAGTGATGCAAAAATTGTTGAAGTAGATATTCATTGGGATAATCCTTGGAAAATACTTAATGGAAGACTAAAGCATTTTCTTTTTCCGAAAGATTTAGAGGAAATTAATCGCGCTTTAGAATATGTTTCAGTAGACACTGTAACAATTGGAGGATTCGCAATGAAAACTATTTATCCCAATTGTTTCAATAATAGCGCATATGTAAAACATCTAATAATAAGAGAAGGAGTTGATAGTATAAAGCCTTCTGAACCAAGCTTTTTATCAAGCCTGGAATCCGTCCATTTACCATCAACGTTAAAAACAATAGGCCCGGAAGTTGATGATGGTAAATATTACGCTCATAATCATTATCCTGGACTATTTGAAAGATGTAAAAAATTGACAAAAATCAATTTACCTGATAGCATTGAATATTTTCAAGATAGGAGTTTTATAGGCACACCCGCTTTTGCGGATACTGTACGTTTACCTAAACATCTGAAAGAATTTTATATTACAACTTTTGGTGATTTTAAAGATTTTGGTGATGCGTATATGAGTGATTGGAGAATGTGTGCAAGAGACAAACAAGTTTTTTATATACCTGATAGTGTTGCTAAAATTCATTTTGAAACCCCAGCTACTTATATGGAATTACATGTATCAAAAAAATTACCTTTAGAAATCGACAAATTACCAAGTTACGATACCTATAAAAAAATTCATGTATACGTACCAAAATCATCACTGAATGATTATTTACATAGCAATTGGTCTGTATTTACATTATTAGCTGAGCCAAATCCTGCAACGGAACTAACAATATCACAAAAAGATTTATCATTACAAAAAGGCAATATAAAAACTTTAAGTGCTACAATATTACCAGATGATGCAGACTCTAAAGATATAATATGGTCTACAGGGGACGATAACATAGCAAGCGTATCAAAAGATGGAAAAGTAACAGGTATTAATTCTGGTGAGACTTATATATTCGTAGCACTAAAAGATAATCCTTCTCTAAAAGATAGCTGTCTAATTAAAGTATTTCAACCTGTTAGTTCTATTTCTCTAAATATTACGGAAAAAGAAATAAAGGTTGGAGAAAACTTTCAACTCATAGCAAAGGTACTGCCAGATGATGCTGATGATAAAAATGTATTGTGGAAATCAGAGAATGATTTGATTGCTACTGTTGAAAATGGGAATGTTGTCGGTAAAAAAGCTGGAAGAATAAAGATAGCAGCCATTTCCCAATATGACAACACAATAAATGCTGATTGTTATGTTACGGTTCTTCAACCTGTTGAAGGCATTTCTATTGATAAAGCAGCTATAGAGCTAAGTAATATTGGTGAATCAGAACAATTGTTAGCAACTGTTATACCAGATGATGCCAGTAACAAATCTGTTAATTGGAAAAGTTCTGATGAGAAAGTTTGTATCGTATCTAATGGCAAAGTTGTTGCAGTAGGCTATGGAACATCAGTAGTGATTGCAACGACTGTCGATGGAGGGTATATGGCAACATGTTCAGTAACAGTAAAGGCCCCAACAGGAATTGAAGATATACAAGAGAATAAATCTAAAAATTATACTATCTTTACAGTTGATGGAAAAAATATTGAAAGCCTACAAAAAGGAATTAATATTGTCAGGTTTGACAATGGTCAGACTAAAAAAGTCACAATCAAATGAGTAAAGAAGAACTAACCGAGATATTGCATAACTTAAATTCCTTATATGACAATCTTTTGATTGCCAAAGGAACAACTGACAAAAGAAGCCGTAATAAAAAGATACATGAAGCGGAAAATGAAATCAGAAAATATGCAGTCTGTATCCCAAATGAGCTAAGGATTATATTTGACAAAGAGATTGGTCATAATGCATTGTTTGGTCAACATCCTAATGACATATCAGAATGTATAAAGATAGTAGAACGGCTAATCTCAGAATACAGGACTAAATAAGGACTAACATTCAGAAGTAAGGTGGTACAGGCTCTCAAGCTATAACCGCCTTACTTTTTATTGACCACGGGATTTACCCACAGCACATACAATTTTGGCTGGGGGAACTATGCTCTATAAACAACAGTATCTGTCCTACCAATCTCACTCCAACACATCATCATTCATCAGGAAACGGAACAGGCTCATGAAGACATAACCGTTGTCGTCGGTGTATGTGGCGATGTCGCCTTCAAAGATAATTATCTTTCGGAGAGAGTCATCGACTTTCTTCAGTGACAAATCTCTAAATATTAATCACAAAACTTGCTTTAAAATAAAAGCCAGACTTTTTATCCAATCAAATGGATAAAAACTGTTATATATTATCCAACTCAATGGACAATTTTACAATAAATTTCGATTTAAACGATACTCCAATTCGAAATTTACTGCAAATTTACAGTAAATTTCGGATGACCGTTGCCACATGATTCCGCTTCACGCCGTCCTTTCCCCTCTTCAGGAAAAGCAACAGACGGATATTGTCGCCCACTTTTAACTTCTTGCGCAGATCATTGTCCTTTACATTTACGAGCGAGGCAAAGCCCTCTTCTGTAATTTTTCCTTCCGGAGTTTCTTTTATCGGTGATGTTATGCGGTAGCGAAGATAGCCGTCAGTGGGGTTTACGTAGGTTGCAACGGCTTGGAAGGTGCCGAAGGCTGTCAATCCCTCATCATGAGGCATAACGTTGATTACAGCGGCGCTTTTAAACTTGTCTTCGACAGGAATTATAGGCGCAAAAGAAACAAAGTCGCCCGTCTTAATCATCATCTGCGGTTTCTCAGCCACGAAATGCCTTGACAGGGCATCATAGATATGATAATGCCCGTGGCTCTCGTCTACTCCTTCTACATATCCTACCATCGTTGGGAAAACCTCCCCTACCCCTTTCTTTGACAACACCACCTCAACAGCACGTTCGTTGCCCTGTTTTGATTTTCTCAGAGAAACATCATACAGTTTTCCCTGTATCTCCCACGGCTTGCAGGGAAATAGATGACTGTCAGTGGCAAGTTCCATGCCGTCGGCAGCTACAAGTTTAACGAAATATCGCCTTTTGCCATTAACCATGCTCTCGAACACCTTAACAGCAAACATCGACTTTATTCCATCAGCCACATCCTTTGCCTCATCATGATGATGAAGCAGATACGACTGCAGGCGACGGTCCACCTTCTCCTTTAGCGAGAGATAAGATCTTCCGTCCTTACCCGTCTGCCGCTGCCGGTCTTCTGGTCTTAGGTTCTTTTCATATCCCCACATATCAAGAAACTGCGGAAAGCGGAAATCCGGATACATCTCACTTATCTTCACAGCCATGCCGAGCATGCACGAATGTATCAGCGAGGGCTTTTCTACAGGTATTTTCATATATGCAGCCAATAGCGTACGTACTTGTTCCGAGCCCATCTCCTTGTAATTTTTCTGAAGATAGCGGAATATGCACCAGGCCGTATCCATAGGGTGAGAAACTGCCGTTTCGAGGGCGGCGAGAAGTTCGTCAAAAGAATCAAAGGACTGACGGTCATTCATAATATATAAGATTTAAGCGTTATTATAGATATTTGCAAATATACACATTTTCCTTACATCTACAAACAACAAGAAACAAAAACATGTTCACTGCAAATGAAAAAAGTTTTTAATATTCCATTAGCATAGCCGTAAAGCCGTTGTAACATGTTCGTAACCCTACGCCCCTACCTTTGCACCCGTAATCAAGATAACAACAGAAGTTTTAAGTTTTTATGAAATCAAGAAAATTATTCGCATCGGCGTTTGTCATGGCCATGACAGCCGTAGCAGCCAGTGCAGCAGAAGTAACGGAGAGTCCGGAAATGGGTAATATCCGCGGACGAATCACAGACACAGACAAGCAGGTGTTGCCTGGTGCCACGGTGATGATCGAGGACTTGCACACGGGAGTGACAAGTGATATCAACGGTTATTACTCCTTGCCCAATCTGAAGCCAGGCACATACAAGGTGAAAATCACCTATGTGGGTTACTCACCAAAGACTTACACCATAAAGGTGGGCAAAAAGAGCGTGGAGCAGAACATCACGCTCGATGCGGGGAAAGAACTCAACGAGGTTGTTGTAACCGGTGCTTTCTATGGCCAGCGCAAAGCGATGCAGATGCAGAAGGAGAGTATGGGAGTAACGAACGTGGTTTCTGCCGACCAAGTGGGAAAATTCCCGGATACCAACATCGGCGACGCCCTGAAGAGAATCAACGGCGTGAATGTGCAGTATGACCAGGGGGAGGCACGATTCGGACAGGTTCGCGGCACTTCTGCCGACCTCACTTCCGTTACGGTGAACGGCAACAGAATGCCGTCTGCCGAAGGCGACACACGAAACGTGCAGCTCGACCTAATCCCTTCTGACATGATACAGACTATCGAACTGAACAAGGTGGTTACATCCGACATGGACGGTGATGCCATTGGCGGAGAGATAAACCTCGTAACGAAGAACACGCCAAGCCATAGGGTGCTCAACTTCAATGTGGGGTCAGGGTTCTCGTGGATAAGCCAGAAACCGGAGTGGGACCTCGGTGCAACATGGGGCCAAAGGTTTTTCAACGACAAGTTGGGAGTGATGGCTGCCGCCTCTTATCAGTATATGCCTGGAGGATCGGACAATACGGAATTTGAATACGAGGAGAATGACAAGAAAGAACTGGAACTGAAGGAGGCCCAGGTCAGACAATATTATGTAACCCGCGAACGACAGAGCTACTCGCTCGCTCTCGACTATATTTTCAACCCACAACACAAAATATCATTCAAAGGTATATACAACCGCCGCAGCGACTGGGAGAACCGCTATCGCATTTCATACAAGAAACTGAACAGCAAAGCCTCTAAGCAGTCGGTCGTGCTGCAAACCAAAGCCGGCTCCGACGACAACAAGGATGCCCGACTGGAACTGCAGCAGACAATGGACTTCACTCTCGACGGCGAACACTATTTCGGAAATCTGAAAGTGGACTGGGCTGGCAGCTATTCGCGTGCCACTGAGGAAAGACCTAACGAACGCTACGCCGCATACTCTCTGAAGGGTATAGACCTTGGAAGCGACTTTGCAGAAGTGGGCGGAAAACAGCCTTATTACACGAAGCAGTTGCCTGCACTCGACGACAAGAACTGGAAGCTGAGCGAACTAAACAACGCCAACCAGGATATCGTGGAGAATGAATGGAAGGGAAGACTGAATTTCACACTGCCAATCACGACCGGACTATATGGAAACACACTGAAATTCGGAGCTAAACTAACCGCCAAAGACAAGAAACGCACGAAGTCGTATTTCGACTACGACCCCGAAGAAGTGCTCGGCAGCAACTGGCGCGACAACACATCGCTGCAGATCCGCAACGGATTCATGCCGGGAAGCCAATATCCCGAACACTCGCCGTTTATCACCAAGCAGACACTCGGCGACATAGACTTCTCTAAATACAAAGGAGAGGAAAACTATGAGGAAGAGGCTGGCAACTATAAGATTAATGAGCGTATCACAGCCGGCTATCTGCGCTTCGACCAAAAAATAGGTAAAAAGCTCTCGGCAACAGTTGGTCTGCGCCTTGAGCGCACCGACCTGAAGACGAGCGGATACAACGTGAACGTGCCTGAGGAAGGCGACGCCACAATGACTCCTACGGGCGAATATAAAAGCCACTATACAGACTTGCTGCCAAGTTTGTTGCTGAAATACAAGTATACGAAGGACGGCAGCGTGAGAGCATCGGTAACAAAAACCATCTCACGTCCGAAGTACTCTGCCCTCATCGCCAACAAGACATTCAACACTGCCGATCTCGAGGCTACCATCGGCGACCCGAACACCAAACCGGCCAAGGCAATAAACGTAGACCTCTCCGTTGACCACTTCTTCAAAAACGTGGGACTGGTGAGTCTCGGCCTCTTCTACAAAGACATCAAAAACGTGAATGTTGAGTGGGCATCCAACAAATATCTCGGCAAAGACCTCGGACTTGAGGGAAAATATGCCAACGAAGCCTTCGAGGTTACTCAAAACATCAATGCCTATGATGCAAGCGTGTTCGGAGTGGAAGCGGCCTACCAGCGCGATTTCGGTTTTATATCCCCATCGCTTAAATGTATCGGTTTCTACGGCAACTACACTTATACCCACAGCAAAACGCGTAACTTCAACGAGCGTCTGGGCATAGAAAGCGGCGACGACGTGAAAGTAGCCGGTTCGCCGGAACACACGGCAAATGCCTCGCTCTTCTTCGAGAAATTCGGATTGAGCCTGCGCCTGTCATACAACTTTGCCTCTTCGTTTATCGATCAGATGAGCACGAGCCGTGCCCTCGACCGCTATTACGACAGCGTGAACTATCTTGACCTCAACGCAAGCTATACATGGGGCAAGAAAACGAAGTTCACGGTATATGCCAACGCCAACAACCTTCTCAATCAGCCACTTCGCTACTATCAGGGTACGAAAGACCGCACGATGCAAGTGGAATACTACGGCGTGAAGGTAAATGCAGGAATTAAAGTGAATCTGTAATACTGTAAATGTCGTTGCCCTTAGGCTTATGAAAGTCTTGTGGCAACAACAACTAGAAAAGGAAACAATAATAAAACAAGGAAAAAAAATGAACAGACTATTCAAGAACATTGCCGTTGCAGCAATTGCCGTAATCGCTGCCATAATGACAGCAAAAGCCCAGACTCCGGCAGAATGGGAGAAACTGAAAGGCGAGATAAACATGTATATGGCAAACGACATTGGTCGCAACGGATACTACGACCAGAAGCCCATCGCCGAACTGATGGGAACAATGGCAGAAACCATCGGACCGGAATGTGTAGTCGCAGCCGGAGACATCCACCACTTCAACGGCGTGGCATCAGTCAACGACCCGCTGTGGACAACCAACTACGAACTCATTTACTCCCATCCGGAGCTGATGCTCGACTGGTTTCCCGTCTGCGGCAACCACGAATACCGCGGCAACACACAGGCTGTGCTCGACTACTCAAAGGTGAGCCGCCGCTGGATGATACCGGCAAAATACTACACCAAGGTATTCTCACACAAAGGCACGACCTTGCGCATAGTATGGCTCGACACCACGCCGCTAATCGACAAATACCGCAACAATCCGGCTGTATATCCCGATGCCTGCAAGGAAGACATGCAGAAGCAGCTCTCATGGCTCGACGAAACGCTGCGTCAGGCAAAGGAAGACTGGATTATCGTAGTGGGCCATCATCCGATCTATGCCGAGACGAGCAAGAGCGAAGATGAGCGCACCGATATGCAGAAACGCGTAATGCCAATCCTGCACAAATACAAAAACGTGGCTATCTATGCCTGTGGACACATCCACAACTTCCAGCACATAAAGATGAAAGGCGACCCTATCGACTATGTGGTGAATTCCGCCGGAGCCCTGAGCCGCAAGGTGAAGCCAATAGAAGGCACACTGTTCTGTTCTCCCGAAACGGGTTTCTCGATTATCGCAGCCTCGAAAAAAAGACTCTGCATGTATATGATAGACAAGACCGGAAAGGTGCTCCACACGGTGGAGAAGACTAAATAAGGAAGACAACGTTCGTGCCGGACATATAAGAAAATCCCTCAAGGCAATGCTGCCTCGAGGGATTTTTACTTTTTATTCCGTGATTATGAGTTTATTTCGTAGTGATAAGCATCACTCCCTGCTTGCCTTCGGCATTGTATTTCTTTATCGTCTCGGCATCTTTCTTCACGTCAATCTTCTCTATGTCGTCAGGTTTTATCCCATTGAGATTCTCAGTTACCTTACCGTTTAATACAACCACAAAGTCTTTGTTTGAGAACATCTCCGTTTTCTGCGACACAATCTTGCCCTTCGGCATCTTGTCGGCATTGCCGCTCAAGTCGATAGTCTTGACAGACTTTATCTTCTTGCCGTTATCTTTCATGTCTATCGTTCTGACAGACTTTACAGTCTTGCCTGCGCTCTCTGTGCTGAAAGTTATCGGAATGGTGTATTTCACGTCTACCGCCTTGCCGTTCCTCGTGCCGGGAATCCATTTCGGCATACCGTTGATTACTCGCAGCGCCTCCTTGTCGAATGCTTCACCCTGGCTCTTTTCTATCTTGGCATCGGTAATGCTACCGTCTTTAGTAACAGTGAATGTGGTAACGACACGAGCCTTGACATCCTTCTGCCCCTCAGACTTAGGGAATTTTATGTTCTTTGCAATATATTCAAACAAAGCCGACTGCCCACCGGGGAACTCAGGGAATGTTTCCTGCACACATTCTATGAACTTGCCTTTAACCGACTTTGCATCCACATTTGCCGTGTCTTGCAGAACAGCAGCCGTAGAAACAGTTTCAGCCTTATCCACATTCATTGCAGGGGCTTTGTCTGCAATCTTTTCAATAGTATTAACGACAGAGCTCTCGCTTGTCGATACCAGCGCCTCACTCTCCTGCTCCACTCTCTCGCTCAAATTCTCCACTCTCTCGCTTGCGAACGCAGCCACGGCAACGGCAGCAAGCGGAAGTACAAAGGCAATCTTAGCCTTCTGCATCGGATTTGTTCTTTTGATTTTCATCATGGTTATTCGTTTTTTTAGTGAATTATGATTTAGATTGTTAGCCATCGAGAACAGTCGCTCGCCGACGGCTTTCCTTATTAACAACATCTGATAACGGGTGGCATCTACTCCCGACAGCAACACCGCCTCGTCTGCCTCATACTCATGCACGGTCTGCAACTCTCTCTTCAGCAACCATGCAGCAGGGTTGAACCACTGAAACACAATAATCAGGTTGCACAGAGCCACATCCACGGAGTGTCTGCGCCGTATATGCGCCATCTCGTGAAGCACAATCTCCCGTCGGTTCTCCATCCAGTCCTTTTCGCTCATTATGATGCAGCGGAACCAGCTGAACGGCGATATGTCGCCCTGCAAGGTATATATTCTTACGCCGCCGTCTCTTTCCACGCATTTGGCATGACGAATCAGTCGGAAGAGACTGCATACAGACAATACCGTTCTGCCAATAAACAGCACTACACCAAGCAGATATACGAGGAGCAATATCTGCATAAGCGTCAGTCCGCCTTCAGCTCCGTCAGAATCCTCAACAGTCTGAGCCACTATGCCTTCAAGCACCACCGTCCCTTGGTTTATACCCGCAGAGGAGTCAAGCGACAGATGTATCAGCGGCAATACCAGCGAAAGCAGCATCATTGAGAGGATGGCAAAGCGGTTGAACGTATGAAACGTGTCGCGGCTCAGCAGCAACTTGTGGAAGAGATAGAACAGCGACAAGCATACTGCCACCTTGACTGAATATATAAAGAAAAATCCCAACATGATATAATGTGTTTATCAGTCTGTCAATTAAATTATTTCCGGATTGACGCCATTATTTGTCGAGCGATGCTATCAGTTCCCTCAACTCGTCAACGGAAATCTTCTCCTCCTTCACGAGAGCCGACACCGCACCCTTGTAAGAACGCCCAAAGAACTTGTCGATTACAGAGTTCAGAGCCTTGCGCTTATACTGCTCCCTGCTGATCTTTGCAAAATACTGGAAACAACGTGCTGTCAATGCCCTGTGCCCCAAGAAGCCTTTATCCTCAAGAATATGAACAAGGGTGGAAAGAGTATTTACATGTGGCTTTGGCTCATCATAACACTCTCGCAACTCGCGAATCAGCATGTCACCATGCTCCCAATAATGGTTCATTATCTCCTCTTCCTTGTTAGTAAGTGTATTCATTTCCTTGCAGTTTTAACGTATAAATTATTCATTCACGTCGCAAAGTAACTAAATCTTTTAGTTATAAACAAGAAAAACAAGGTTAATAAAACTAAAACGCTTAGTTAATTAACTAATTATCTTAGTTATCTATCGCTTTCACCTTATATAAAAGGAATCCGCCAAGCACTTACCATTAAAAAAAAGAAATTCGAATATGCCATTCATAAGAAATGAACCAAATACGAAACCATCAATATAACATAATTCGAATTGAAATTTTTTTTCGTGATTTATCCCTCACACCCTCACACATTGCCCTGAAACGCCTTTATATATCGGCATTTCGAGGTGTGAGGGATAGGGTGAGGGTAGAGCTTTTATCCCTCACCATCACGCTAATTTATTCTATCACCCACTCCAGCACGTTCTCCTCGTCATTCACCGAGAAGTTCAAGCCGGCTTTCACCACCTGCTTGCCTTTCATGGCGTATGCCTCGGCATAGCGGCGGGAGTTTATCTGGGCAAGAGCCTCCCGGGCGGTCTTGTTAAACTTCATTTCGATGACGTAGACGTGGTTTTGAGCCTCTATAACGACATCTACCCTACCCTTCGGGGTATGAGCCTCAACCTGAATGCTATAACTCGTGAGAAGGGCGAAAATGATATAAAACATCTGTTGGTAATGCCCCTCGTAGTTGGTGTTGTCGCAATAAGGCACCGTCTCGAGGAAATCGCGCAGCAGCTCCAGGGCTTCTTCCAGCTTGCCCCGCTTGAGCATCACCGACATGTCGGCTACAACCACCCGTCCGCCGTCTATCGCCGTGTTGAGATAGCCGGGCAGCAGGCTGTCGTACAGTCCCACTTCTATCTCCTTGTTAGGGAAGCCGAGGGTATATACGTCGGTCTCCTCGTCGTAGTCCTTTATCGTTACATATCCGCTCTGGTAAAGCAACGGAGTTAGCGATGTTATCGTCTCCGTGGCGGCATCAAAGGATGAGGTCTTTGCCCTGACAGGCGATAGCTGCGAAGGCAGAACCTTAAACTTGCGCATCATGTTGATGAGATATGTGGGGGTGCCGGAACCAAACCAGTAGTAATTAAACCTGCCGTCGGCCAGGCAATTCAACAGACTGTAAGGGTTGTATACATCCGGCGAAGGCCACGTGAAGTGATAACCGTCGTAGTTGTCTTTCAGTTTGTCTAATGCATGCTCGTATGTTATGCCACATTTTTCAGCAAACAGAAGGATATCATTGTCCATCTGATTCACCAACTCATCTTCCGTTATGCCGCAGATTCCGGCATACGCCGGATTCATGCTAATATTAGCAATATTGTTCAGCTCGCTGAATATGCTGAGCTGCGAGAACTTGGTGATACCGGTAAGGAAGACGAAGCGGAGCAACTTCTCGCAGTCCTTCAGTGGACTATAGAAGTTACGCATAATATCCCTAAGAACCGACAAACTTTCGCTTTCATGCACGACATCGAGCAAAGGAGCATCATATTCGTCTATAAGCACTACCACCTGTTTCTCGGTCTTCTCATATACACATTTTACAAGATTAAGCAATCTGACATTTGGGTCTGGCGATTCACATTCTATACCGAAACGCCGCTCATTATCTTTTAGGATATAAAGGAGATAGCGCTCCAGCTGTTCTTTCTCCATGTGTTTTCCTCCAGCCAAGCTGAAGTGAAGCACAGGATATTCCGTCCAGTCTTTCTCAAGCTTTTCTATAGCAAGTCCCTCAAACAGGTCTTTCCTTCCTTCGAAATAGCTCTGCAAGGTGGAAACAAGCAGCGACTTGCCGAAACGGCGCGGCCGGCTCAGGAAAAAATACGTTCCGTCAGTATGAGTCATACGGTATATGTATTCCGACTTGTCTATATAGAGTTTATCCTCTACTCGGATTCTTTCAAAAGTCTGTATTCCTATAGGATAAAGTTTTCTTGCCATAATAAGGATTCTGTAATTGCGTGAAACATTTTGATGTCTGCTTTTGCAAATTTACACAAAATCCCAGCTTTTGCAAAGGAATAAATGGAAATACTAATAAAAATGGGGTTATCTGCATTTAATATATTGAACTCTTTCGAGCGTATCTATCAAACGGTCCGGGCGTTTCTATCAAACTGTCTGGGCGTTTCTATCAAACGCCATCGGTATTTCTATCAAACACTTTTGGTGCAGAATAGCTGCACTTTTTTGACACCGTATATATACAACAAAAGCGGCAACCGAATCACTTCGCCTGCCGCCTCTGTTGTCCCAGGCGGATTCGAACCACCACTGACAGAACCAAAAACTGTAGTGCTACCATTACACCATAGGACAATAATTAAAATTCTATCTTGGAACATGTCCAACTGATTATTAAGGCTATGCAAAGATAAGACTTTTTTAGTCTATCACCAAATTTTATCAAGAAAAAATAAGGCAGCAAGTATTAATTGCCGCCTTATTCTGAAATTTAAACCGTTTTGTTATGATTTGAACTCTTGATGAGCCTTATTTTACTATAAGCAAATAATAATTCTTCTTGCCGCGCTGAACAAGCAGATACTTGCCGTCGATTAGGTCTTCGGCAGTCACCACACGGTCGAATGCCGTAAGCTTTTCCTTGTTGAGCGATACTCCGCCTCCCTGAACGAGCTTGCGCATCTCACCCTTGCTGGCGAATACCGGAGCAGCCTGTGTGAAGATTTCTACTGCTGGCTGACCGAGCACGTCCTTGCTAACCTCAAACTGCGGTACGCCCTCGAAGATATCAAGGAAGGTCTGCTCGTCGAGCTTCAGGAGCGAGTCTTTGGTTGACTTTCCGAAGAGGATGCTTGATGCCTCGATTGCAGAGTCGAGAGCCTCGCGGGAATGCACGAGAACGGTTGTCTCCTCGGCAAGACGCTTCTGTAAGATGCGTCGTCCCGGATCCTGCTTGTGCTCCTCTATGAGGGCGTCTATGGTCTCCTTGTCGAGACTTGTGAATATCTTTATATAGCGCTCAGCATCGTCGTCGCTGACATTCAGCCAGAACTGGTAGAACTTGTATGGAGAGGTGCGCTTCGGGTCGAGCCAGATGTTTCCACTCTCGGTCTTTCCGAATTTCTTTCCGTCTGCCTTTGTTATCAGCGGACATGTTAGGGCGTATGTCTCTACATCATTTCCCAGCGTGCGGCGGATAAGTTCCGTACCCGTGGTCATGTTGCCCCACTGGTCGTTGCCGCCAAGCTGCATCTTACAGTTGTAGTGCTGATAGAGATAGAGGAAGTCGTAGCCCTGGAGCAGCTGGTAAGTGAACTCCGTGAACGAGAGTCCGTCGCGTGCCGTACCGTTAAGTCTCTGCTGCACGCTTTCCTTTGCCATCATGTAATTTACTGTGATGTGCTTTCCTACTTCACGGGCAAAGTCGAGGAACGTAAAGTTCTTCATCCAGTCGTAGTTGTTTACCATCTCCGCTTTGTTTGGCTCCGTTCCCTCGAAATCGAGGAACTTGCTTACCTGCTTTTTTATGGCCTCCTGGTTATGGTATAGAGTCTTGTCGTCGAGTAGGTTGCGCTCCTGGCTTTTGCCCGAAGGATCGCCAATCATACCTGTTGCGCCGCCCACGAGAATGATAGGCTTATGACCGCAACGCTGCAAGTGGCGCAACATCATGATACCGCAGAGGTGTCCGATGTGCAGAGAGTCGGCAGTAGGGTCTGTGCCAAGATATGCCGTAACCATCTCTTTTTGGAGCAGCTCTTCGGCGCCTGGCATTATCTGTGCCAGCATTCCGCGCCATTTCAGTTCTTCAACAAAGTTCTTTTTCATATCGTTTAGTTGTTTAATTTTTATTTTTATGCCCCTTCTTGCCGTTTTTCCACTACGGCACGGGGTCGTATCCGCTACCTCCCCACGGATGGCATCTCAGCAGTCTTTTTATTGCCAAGTAGAGTCCTTTTAGCGGTCCGTGTTTCGTTATTGCCTGCCGGGCGTATTCCGAGCATGTAGGGGTAAACCGGCACGACGGCGGAGTGAATGGCGAGATGCATCTCTGATAGAACAGGATTGGAATGCAGAGCAGCCACGAAAGAATTCTCGATATCTTTTTAAGAATACTCCCCATGGTGTTACTGGCGTTCTGCCGCTGTAGCGTCTCCGCCGCGGTTTATCCGCTCTTCTATTCTCTGCAATAGCTTGACTACGCGTTTTTCCACTTCTGCACTGGAATGAAGCTCGTCGTCGAGCCAGACGAATGCCATGTCGAGGCATGCTAACGGCATGGCGGCAATGCTGTCGCAAAGGCTATGCTTGTTCTTGCGGTATGCCTCGCGCACTTGTCTTTTCACACGGTTGCGCTTTACGGCTCGCTTGAAATGTTTCTTGGGCACACTGACAAGCATTCTTACCTTGACGTCCCTGTCTTCTTCAGCTTCGCTTATGGCATAGACTACCCGAAGCGGAAAGGATACCATCGAACGGCTTCCCGCTTTCTTGAAAAGATTTTCCACGGCATTGCGCCCATGGAGCCTCTCTTCCTTGCATAGGGTATTTCTTCTTTCTTGTGCCATTTTCCGGGATGTCGTATTATTACGGCATTAATCTTCCTGGTCTATAAGGAAGCGACGCAGTGCGCTTGTCATAGAAGGATATTTGGCTGACGGTGCCTCTACGAGCACGTCGAGTCCGGCATCATGTGCAGCCTTCGACGTGGACGGTCCGAAGGTTGCTGCCTTCATTGGCGGATTGGTGCCGTTAGGGAATGCTTTTTTGTATGCGGCAACTCCCGACGGACTGAAGAATACGCACATGTCGTAGTCGAAATTCTTTATCTCCTCATCGGTAAGGTCGTTGCATACCGTGCGGTACATCACGCACTCTGAGTGTTGCAGTCCCTTGGCGTCAAGCATTTTCTTTACGCTGTCGTCATGAACGTCGCTCAGCGGTACGAGATACTTCTCTGACTTGTGCTTTGCCATCAGCGGCACGAGGTCGTCTATCTTGCCTGTGCTACCGAAGAAGACCTTACGCTTGCGGTATTGCACGTATTTCTGGATATACAGCGAGATTGTCTCTGTAACGCAGAAGTACTTCATCGTGTCAGGAATCTCGAAGCGCATCTCTTTGGCAATCTTGAAAAAGTTGTCGATGGCATGGCGAGACGTGAACACCACCGCCGTAAAACTTGTAATGCTTATTTTCTGCTGGCGGAACTCCTTTGAGGAGAGTCCTTCCACTTTTATGAACGGTCTGAATACAAACTCTACCCCGAAGTCCTCAGCAATACTGTAATATGGTGATTTATCGCTTGTTGGCTTGGGTTGAGAAATTAATATCTTCTTAATCATCGAACTCTTAAAAATTTATATTCAAATAACTTATCAATACCGACAGCACACCGCAGAGCGTGAGCAAAGGCATTATTTCAAGGGCGCAAAAGTACAAAATTATTTGCAGATAAATGCCTTTTTGTCTGAAAAAGATTAAAAAGCACTTATATATCGACAGTAATCGCGATAATATTACTACTGATGCGATGTAAAGTATTGTGTTTTTTACTGATAGCCCGAAATATGCCTGCGATACTACTACCGGAAACATCACTACGCCTTCTATCGACGAGATGAAGAGATACGACTTCATCCACTGTTCGTTTTGTCTACCGCTGAAGAATACCCAGTTGACTAAGCTATAGAGAAGTGCCTTCAGCGTGTAATAACCGGCGAAGACACCGAAGAAGATGGCTATTAGCTGGTATTGCGACGACACGAAGAAGGTGTCGGAATTGTATTCCTGGGCATAGAAGAACGTAACGAGAGAGAGCAACAGACAGGTCTGGGCGGCAAGGAAGAACTGAAAGCGGAACTCGTTTGTCGTCTCCGTTATTGCTGTTGTACCGCTGCGTTGCACTCTGAAGAAGTTTTTTGCCTGACGGATTATGAACCATCTCGACTTCGAGAACGCCACGAGCGCCAGAATGAAACAGCCGAGGAGCAATGCGGTAATCATATTGTCGCTCTTTATCGTATATGGCACTGGGTCGCCGGCAATGCCGTATCTGCCACCGTTTATCTCCGGATGCCACAGGGAGTCGGTAGAGAAGAAGTTCTGGCGGTAATACTGCGGCAGGTCTACTTTCTCGAGATTCTTGTCGAGATTGTTCCTGTTTAGCATACTTGTCGAGTCGAGCGGCGTGGCGGTCTTGTAGTTGGGCGTGCTGCTATATACAGTCTGCAATGCCGAGTCTTGCTGTGCCGGAGTGGCATCGGGCGGAAGTTCCTGCAGCACCTGATAAGGGTGGCGCGGCATTTCCTCTTTATGCTCCTCTATAATATGGATGTTGTGAGAAGACTGGTGCTTTACTTCTGTTGAGTCTGACTGTAACATATTCTTTGAATTTTATTATAGAAAAATCGGAGACCCCGGAGATCTCGAACAAACAGTTCGAGCACTCTGAGAACTCCGAGTTATATTGCTGATCTGCAAAACGTATGTATCCTACAGACCAAATTCTTTCTTTATTCTGTCTACGAGGTCGAGTTTCTCCCATGTAAACAGTTCTACTTCCATTTCTTTCGTCTCGTGATAACGGCTGGTGAATACTTTCTTCACCACTTCAGATTTTCTTCCCATATGTCCATAGGCTGCTGTCTCAAGATACATCGGTTGGCGCAGTTTTAACTGCTTTTCGATTGCTTTCGGACGCAGGTCAAACATCTTGGCTACCTTTTCAGCAATCTCGCCGTCTGTAAGGTTTACGTGGCTTCTGCCGTAGGTATTGACATATACGCTCACCGGCTCTGCCACGCCGATGGCATAGCTTACCTGAACGAGAATCTCGTCGGAAACTCCTGCAGCTACCATATTCTTGGCGATATGACGTGTGGCATAAGCTGCTGAACGGTCTACCTTGCTTGAGTCTTTACCTGAGAAGGCTCCGCCACCATGTGCGCCCTTGCCACCATAGGTATCAACGATTATCTTGCGACCTGTCAGTCCGGTATCGCCGTGAGGACCGCCGATAACGAACTTTCCTGTAGGGTTTACGAAATACTTGATATCGTCGTTGAAGAGCTGCAACACCTTGTCGCCTACCTGCTCTTTTACCCGAGGAATGAGTATGTTTATTACGTCCTCGCGTATTTTCTTCAGCATTGCCTCATCGTCGTCGGTGCCGTCTGCCTTCTTTATGAAGTCATCGTGCTGTGTGGAAACGACGATGGCATCTATGCGCTGCGGGATATTGTCGTCGGAATATTCCACCGTTACCTGACTCTTTGAGTCTGGGCGCAGATATGTCATCTGCTTCCCCTCCTTGCGTATATCGGCAAGGGTTCTCATTATAAGCTGTGCAAGGTCGAGCGAAACCGGCATATAATTGTCTGTTTCGTTTGTGGCATAGCCGAACATCATTCCCTGGTCGCCGGCTCCCTGGTCGAGGTCTTCCTCGCGGCTAACGCCACGGTTTATATCGTCGCTCTGCTCATGAATGGCTGTAAGAACACCGCAAGAGTCTCCGTCGAACTGGTATTCCGACTTTGTATATCCGATTTTCTTTATTGTCTTTCTTGCTATTGTCTGCAAGTCTACGTATTCCTCTGAGCGTACTTCGCCCATGATGATGACCTGTCCCGTGGTACAGAATGTCTCGATAGCACAGTGTGCCGTGTCGTCGTAGGCAAGGAACTGATCGAGCAATGCGTCGGAAATCTGGTCGGACACCTTGTCTGGATGTCCCTCAGATACAGATTCTGATGTGAAAAGATATGGCATGTTATCTATAAGTATTTTTTGTTCTTAAATATATATTTTCAATTAGGATTTGCAAAGATAACACATTAAACGATATGCTGCAATTTTTAGGAACAATTCATGATAAAAAGCATGAAAAAAAAATGATATGTCACTTATTATAAGTGAAAAATCCCGACCGCACAGTATTGCGACCGGGATTCTTATATTTGTCATAACCGAAGTTTCCAAACGGCACTTTGCCGCTTGCTACTCCGGAGAGAGTTTCGTTTCATTACTCTTGTGGCAACATGATAACGCTTACGCTGTTCTTGCCAATGAGATTTGTCTTAACAAACTGAGCTACGCTGGCTGGAGTGAGGGCTTCTACAAGTTTCTTGTAGTCTGTGTCTTTATCAACGCCATACTCGTCGTAATCATTGATAACGCTCATCCAGTAGTTGTTGGTCTTCAGCGCATCCTCATACTGCTTCAGCATCAGGTCCTTTGTCTTCTTCAGCATGTCTGCATCAATAGTTGTAGACAGTTTCTGGAATTCATCGCGCATAATCTTGATGGCGATATCCTTCTTCTCTGGCTTTACCGGGCAATAGCCGTAGATTGCAGTCCAAGGCTGGTCACCGCCAAGCTGTGAGAAGCCACCTGCACTTGCTGAATAAGCTGCACTCTGCTCCTCGCGGATAGTCTTCAGATATACCATGTCGAGCACCTGTCCGGCAGCGTCTGCCTTGATAGAGTTATCGAGAGAGAATGGAGTACTGTTGTTATACCAGAACATGTAGATGTTAGACTTTGGAGTCTCCTGCTTGCGATAGAATGTATTGTCGTTCTCGCCCTTTGCATATACTGAGTACGGCTTCCAGTTCTCGTGAACATAGTTCTTGCCTTTCTTTATAGACGGCAGGGAAGCGATGTACTGCTCGATATACTTGCGCACAAGAGCCTCATCAAAGTTACCAACGATAGTAAAGGTAAAGTCGGCAGCGTTTGCTGTACGCTCCTTTGCTATCTGGAGGATACGGTCGTAATCTACCTTGTCGATATCACTCTCTTCAAGCGACTTGTAGAGTGGACTGTGTGAGTGAAGGGTGTAAGTCAGCGAATCCTGAAGTGCGCTCTCCGGTGAGAGACTCTTGTTCTTCAGGGCATTCTTGTACATGTTGAGGACATTGGCAACCGACTGCTCGTCTTTCTTTATTGCCGTGAAGTAGAGATAGTTCATCTGGAACATTGTCTCCATATCCTTAGGAGTACAGTTTCCTGATGTATATTCATGAAGTTTGCCAAGGTGAAGGTCTACATTGGCATTCTTTCCTGCAAGAACCTTCTGCAGCTCTGTGCTGCTGAAGTTGCCGAGACCGCTGTAGCTGATAACCGCATCGAAGAGCTCTGTATTGATGCGGTCTTTGAGACCGTACAGTGAGGCTCCACCCTTAGAAGAAGCATTCAGCAGTACTTCGCCCTCCTTCAGGTTTGTCTTTTTGAGGAGTACGCGAGCGCCATTGCTCAAAGTCAGCTCCTTGTATCCGAACTTCTTGCTGTCTTTCTCTGAAAGGATCTTTCCAGCCTTTGGCATGTTGGCAATAAGCGGCTCCTGCTTAACATTGTCTACATAAGCCTCTATCTTAGAGTTGCGTGCATCCTCGTAAGCTTTCTTCAAGCCGTCAACGGTAGGATATACAGTGCCTTCTTTCTCTGTATTCGTGCTGTAGATTACAACATTTGAATCGTTTACGCTGATAAGCTGCTTCATTGCCTCGTTGACAATCTCTACAGGCAACATCGGTGTGAGCTGCTGCATCATCTGATACTCCTGCTCGATAGACATCAGTGGCTCGTTCTCGAGATAGTTGCTTGCACAAGCACGACCGAAGTTATCATTGTCAATTTTGTCGCGGTTTGTATACATCTTCTCCAGGCTACTCATATAGTCAGCCTTGGCACGCTCGTATTCTGTAGCGGTAAATCCGAACTTGGCAGCACGCATAGCTTCGCGTGTAACGGCAGCAAGAGCCTCATTGATTTTGCCGTCCTTAGGCATTGCATAGAATGTAAAGGCATCCTTTGTCTTGGCAAAGATATAGTTGCCGGCGAAGCATGCCGCACTGATAAACGGTGCATCTGCCTTCTGTGCTTCTTCCTGCAGACGTGAGTTTATCATTGAACTTGCAAGCGATTTCACGTAACCCTCGAGTACATACGGCAGATATGCCTTCTCTGCCTCCGGAGTGCTCTCCGACTTGAACATAATCTCGATTGTGTTCGTCTGCTCTTCCTTATCCTTGTCAACGATGACGATAGGCTCGGCATTGTCTGGCACTGCCTCCTCTACGATAGGAGCCGGATTCTCCGGATTCTTTATGTCAGAGAACATTTCCTTGATTTTTGCCACTGTGCGGTCTACATCGATGTCGCCAACAACAATAATTGCCTGGTTTGTTGGATGATACCACTTCTCGTAGTAATCGCGCAGAGCCTTTGGTTTGAAGTTGTCAACGACAGACATCAGACCGATTGGATAGCGCTTGCCGTATTTGCTGCCCGGATAAAGTTTTTCCAGGTTGCGCTCAAACATACGGCTACTTGCAGATGTACGCAAGCGCCACTCCTCATGGATAACGCCGCGCTCCTGATCTATCTCCTTTGGATCGAGTGTAAGGTCATGGCTCCAGTCTTTCAAGATGAGCAGACAGGAGTCGAGAGCTGCCGTACCACGGGTTGTCGGTACATTGTTTATGTTGTAAACAGTCTGGTCGATAGAGGTATAGGCATTGAGGTCGCCACCAAACTGTACTCCCAATGAGCGTGTGTAGTCAATAACGCCGTTGCCTGGGAAGTTCTTTGTTCCGTTGAAACACATGTGCTCAAGGAAGTGGGCAAGACCACGCTGGTTCTCCTCCTCCTGCAGCGAACCTACACGCTGTGCGATGTAGAAATTAACACGCTTTTCCGGATAACCGTTGTGACGAACATAATACGTCAGTCCGTTTGCCAGCTTTCCTGTCTTTACAGCCGGGTCCATTGGCAATGGTTGCATCATCGGATTCGCATCCTGTGCGCAAACCGACACAGAACCTGCGATAAACAAGAATGCAAACGCAAAAAGTTTTCTAATCTTCATATTATTTTGAATTAAGTAAATATTATCATTATTGATATGCCTATAATGGCCATTTTTACTACAAAAGTAGTTTTTTTACAAATACAATACGACTATTGCATTTGATTTGCTACATCTGCACCATAATTAATAACCTCTTTTAACATTTTAGGCTTTCTATTTGCATTATTATTATACCGATATTCCGAAGAATAAGTACGAAAGCTACTGTCCGCCCAATCTTTCGAAAAACTCGATAATTTCATCCCATGTTTTGAACGTGTCAGATCCCAAAGCAATGGTTGTTCCCATGAATTTCGACTCGCCGCACTCTCTTTCCGGAGCTATGAGATAATCGCCATACAACAGATTCTCCTGATTTGAGAATACAACATGCTGCCATGCCGGAACATTGACAACATCCTTTATCCACTGCTGAGCAGACGGGATATATTCCGTATCATTTGTTGGCGATGGCGCAACGACATAAACGGAATAATCTTCTATCAGCTTATGGAAGCCTTTCATGGCACTTGGCTTCTGCCCTCCCCTTTCGTCGCGCAAGGCATCGATGCTTACATACACGATAGGGCGCTCCCTGCCTTCTTGCATATCGTCAATCCAGCGCACTACAGGAACGACGGCATGAATAAGCGACTTGTCTATCAGCCGGTGCTCGCCATGATAGCTGATTGCCTGGGGATAATGCTCAAGGAATACTCCCCATGTTTCGGCTGCTACCATAGTGTCGGCATCACCGAAGAGACCATAGACGCGTTTTTTTTCTTCATCGGTAACATCGCTAAAACACTGGCGTGTTATGTTCTTGTATTCTTCCACAAGACTTTTAGTAACGATAAAGTCCTGTACCCCGTCCTGACGCGGATTCTGGAATGTCTGTTTACCAAGCATACCATGTTTTGTCATCGTGTCGCCCATGAGAAATGCCGGGTTAACAAGGATACGGTCGTAGCCATACAGCATCTCCGTATACATGCCGCCCATTGACGTACCGATAATCAAGTCTGGCTTCTGCTCCTCACACACCTTTCGGAGCAGCTGCATTGCTTCCTCCGGATGGAGCGGTAAATCATAGGCTATAACATCGGCAGAGGGCAACATCTCGCGGATACGCGACACGGTACCTGATTGTGCCGATGACATGAAGCCATGGACGTATAATATTTTCTTGCCCTTCATTATCGACGGATACTGAAGGACGTATTTGTTTTCTTTTTCCATCGTAATTTTATTTTGAAAAAATTTAATTATTCACCGACAGCACCCCGAAAGGTCCTGTAGTCTGTGCACGGTAGCGTATCAGTCCCCTACCCTTATCGCCCTTAACGAGCAAACCGCCGTTGTTCATATCATACGAGCGGTGGCAAGATTTGCAAGTCGCCGTGCCATCAGTATTCATCGTCAGTCCATAACGCGGCAGTCCGCTACTCTCATAACAGTTCGGACACTGGTTGTCATAGGCATGAAACTTGCCGTCGAGATTTCCAAAACCTACAATAATGGCATTATAGATACCTATAGCCCAGTTAGCCTTCTGGTCGATCGACAATGCAGCACTGTAGGAAGGTTCGCTGCTTTGGTTTGACTCAAACTTAAACCTCGTTGTTCCTTCCATGGAAATACGACAGAACACGCCCGGCGACTCCTGTGTCATAGCACTGCCGAGCATCATGTTTTTAAGAGTCAGGTTGTTCACCACCAAATGACAAGCATAGTTACTGTATTCCGAATCTGCGCATGCAAATAACGACAATACAGCAACAAAGCAAGCTATATTTCTCAATATATTTCTGAAAATCATATTATGAATATAGAATGTCTACTTAAGTAAATTTCTTTCAGCCTCAATCATCCTGTCAAACCCAAAGCCCTCAATAACATTCTCCATCAGAAGCTTGATATGGTCGTTGCAAAGATTTCCGATACTTCCGGCATGGGTATGGCGTATATTCTTGTCGGGCTTAAACTCTCCGGCTTCAATCTCCAGTCCCACCTTTTTATAAGCATCACGGAAAGGCATGCCCGAGGCAGCCAGTCTGTTAACTTCCTCAACAGAGAAGATAGGGTCATAGATAGGATTGTCGAGAATATGTTCATTCACTTCAATCTTGTTGATGATATAGGCAGCCATCTGCAGACAGTCGTTCAGCTCGCCGAAGGCAGGCAGGAAGACCTCCTTTATAATCTGCAGGTCGCGGAAGTAACCGCACGGCAGATTATTCATAATCAGCGTTATCTGCTGTGGCAGAGCCTGAATCTTGTTGCATTTTGCACGTATAAGTTCAAAGACATCCGGATTCTTCTTGTGCGGCATGATGCTGCTGCCGGTAGTACATTCCTTAGGCAATTTCACGAAAGAGAAGTTCTGACTGTTAAACATACAGGCATCGAATGCCATCTTAGCAAGTGTTCCGGCAACCGAAGCGAGGGCAAATGCTACGTTTCTCTCCATCTTGCCACGTCCCATCTGTGCATAAACGACGTTGTAGTCCATAGAGTCGAAGCCCAGAAGCCTTGTCGTCATGTCGCGGTCGAGGGGGAAAGAACTGCCGTAGCCTGCTGCCGACCCCAACGGGTTACGGTTTGTCATCTTATAGGCAGCCTGCATAAAGAACATGTCGTCGGCAAAGCTCTCGGCATAGGCACCGAACCACAAGCCGAACGAGCTTGGCATAGCCACCTGCAAATGCGTATATCCGGGCATGAGCACATTCTTATACTGTTCGCTCTTCCCTATCAGTTCGTCAAAGAGCACTTTCACATTGTCTACCACATCCTTGATGTCATGCCTGCAGCGCAGTTTCAGATCAACGAGCACTTGGTCGTTTCTTGACCGTCCGCTGTGGATTTTCTTGCCCATATCGCCAAGTTTTCTCGTGAGCATCAGCTCCACTTGGGAATGAACATCCTCAACGCCGTCTTCAATAACGAACTCTCCTTTTTCACATATTGCATATATGTTCTTCAGTTCTTTAAGAAGCAGCGAGAGCTCGTCACTCTTCAGCAATCCGATAGACTCCAGCATTGTTATATGCGCCATAGAGCCAAGCACGTCATACTTGGCAAGATACAAGTCCATTTCCCTGTCTCTTCCCACGGTAAAGCGTTCTATCTCCTTATTTATCTCGTAATTCTTTTCCCAAAGTTTGTTCATATTCTATGAGTGTTATTGATTGTCAAGCAATCCGTTGCCCTAAAAAATCAAGCGGCCCAGATGCTTCATCTTGCACGGTTTGCATAAGAATTGTCGTGCATCATGAGCATTCTGAGCCGTTTGAGTGAATGTAATTATAAATTGTTATATGGTATCATTGCCAGTACATCAGCGATTTTCTCCAGTCCTTCCTGCAGAGGTTTCGACACCATGCCTTTGATAAATGGATTAATATCAGCCTTAATGGTAAGGCGCATCTTGCATGCTTCCTCGCCCTCCGGTACGATTTGAATCCACAGATTTGCGGCAATAGGAGAATTTTCTGTAGCAAACTTTATGCATTTCGGTTCTTCCCGCTCGATAATCCTCATCGACACGCTCCCCATCGGTGCACTGATAGAAAGGCTGTCACTGTCGAACGACAGGTCTTTTATCTTGTCAGCCGGTATTTTGTCGCGTACTTTCTCAAGGTTGCTCAAGTCGCTGAGTGTAGCGTAAACGGCAGTCTGCCTATAAGGAATATGCTTTATCCCGCTTTCAAATTTACTCATTATTTTCTCCAGTTTGCAGGATCCTTACGCCACTCGTGGAGTACCTCAACATCCTCAGGTTTAATGTATCCAGTCTCATTCGCCTCGGCAACTACATGCTCATAGTCTGTAAGAGTAACCAGTTTCACCTTTGCATCCTCAAAAGCCTTCTTCGCGATGTCGAAGCCATAGGTGTAAGAAGCTACCATACCTATAACCTCGCAGCAGTTTTTGCGTATAGCCTCAACGGCTTTCAGCGAAGAACCGCCGGTAGAGATAAGGTCTTCGATAACAACGACCTTCATTCCCGGTTTCAGCTCGCCCTCTATAAGGTTCTCCAAGCCATGGTCTTTTGGTTTGCTTCTAACGTATACGAACGGCAGGTCAAGCTCGTCGGCAACGAGAGCACCCTGTGCGATGGCACCGGTAGCGACACCTGCAACAGCCTCAGCCTCAGGGAAATGTTCCAACACTGCATGAGTGAGCTCCAGCTTTACATAATTGCGCAATTCCGGATACGACAGAGTCTTGCGGTTATCACAATAGAATGGAGATTTCCATCCTGATGCCCATGTAAACGGGTTTTCCGGCTGCAACTTGATTGCCTTTACTTTAAGAAGCTTTGAAGCGAATACTTTTTTTAAAGAATCCATATTTCTAATTTTTATTGGGTTTTAATTTGTTTGTCTGGCAACCTGTAGAGAGTTTCATTCGTAGGGATTTGCCCTAATGTCGTGAAATCTGTATTTCCCGGGTTGCTTCGTATATAAATACGAACTGTCTATTCAGAGAACAACACCTGTATGATGGTCTGTCCTACGGCCTTCAGCGTATTCCTGTCAATATTTTCCATCGTGTCATTAACGGTGTGCCATGTCGGTCCGAAGGAACTCTGCTGGCAGTTTGGATAATATGGAATGATGTCAACAGTAGGAATCTTTGCCGTTTTGTTTACTGGAATATGGTCGTCGGTAACGTATCCTCCCTGATCGTTGGGAAACATCGACTCATAGCCTGCCACTCTGGCTGCCGCCCATACCTTGTCTACTATCTGGGGGGCATATTCCTTTGACATCCCCTCTTGATAGAAGCGTGCTCCAGTGCCGCCAACCATATCGAGCAATATGCCGAAGCGTGCCTCGTATCCCGGTTTATGCGGATTTGCAGCCCAATACTGTGCGCCGAGAGCCCATGAGTCGCCATTATCCTCGGCATCGCTCCACTGCGGAACGCCCCAGTCTTCGGCATCGAAGCAGACAAAGTCTACTCCTACTTTCAGCGAGTCAGCCTTTTGCAGTAACCGTGCCACCTCGAGCATAACGGCTACACCGCTCGCCCCGTCGTTGGCAGCCATCACCGGTTTTTTCCAGTTCGTACTGTCGGGATCATTGTCAGCCCAGGGTCGGCTGTCCCAATGGGCACAAAGCAATATACGCGTTGTCAGTTCCGGTTTGTAGCTGGCAATAATATTATTGCTTTTCAGCATGGTGCCGTCGAAAGCCTTAAGGTCCGCCTTCTGCTCAACCACCGTACAACCGTACTGCTTGAATTTCGCTACAATCCACTCGCCACACTTGTCGTGAGCCTCGCTATTCATCACTCTCGGACCGAAATCGCATTGCTTTTCGCAAAAGGCATAAGCGGAATCGGCATCAAACGCCGGTCCTACGGCTATGGCTGCACTGTCTGCCGTATCAGCCTTCTTAGTGCTTTTACACGATGAAAGCACCGCCACGACGGCGAGTAACGCCAACACTATGTATTGTCTTTTCATTTTATCCTTTTTGTTGTGAGTATGCACTCTGCTGTACCATCGTCATTACCCTCAGCCAGTTTCCTCCCCATATTTTCTCGATATCCTGAGTAGAGAACCTGTGGCGCAACAGTTGTATCGTGAAATTGATGAGTTCCGAAGAGTCGGCAATACCGCAGACTCCTCCGTCGCCGTCGAAATCCGTGCCTATTCCCACATGGTCAATGCCCATAATGTCAACGGCATGGTTCAGATGGGCTATGGCATCCATGATGCTGGCTTCCCTGTCGTCATCGCGCAGGAACCCGTTGTATAGCGTTATCTGCTGCACTCCACCCTTTTGTGCGAGAGCCCTCATCTGGTCGTCGGTAAGATTGCGCGGTACGTCACACAATGCCTTGCAATTGCTGTGGCTGCATACGATAGGCGTATTACTGATGTCGAGAGCATCATAGAAACTCTTCTCGCCGGCATGACTGAGGTCTACCATCAGTCCGCAGCGGTTCATCTCCCTTATCACATCGGCTCCGAAGTCGCTGACGCCATTATTCGTTGCCTCCGAACGCCTTGCACTGTCGCAGATATCGTTGTCGCCATTATGGCATAGTGTGATATAAACCACTCCCCTCTTTGCGAAGTGCTCCACGTTGGCGATATCATGGTTAAGCGCCAATCCGTTTTCAATTCCGAGCATAATAGACTTCCTGCCTGCTTTCTTGTCGGCAAAGAGTTCGGCTGGTGTTCTTGCGATAGACACCACCTTGTCGTTCTTGTTTACTATCTCCTCTATCTTATCAAAGATAAGGTCGGCATACTCATTTGGGGTATCAACAGGGAAGGGGGCGATTTCCTTAAACGTCTGTCCCTCCTTGGGCTGCGGAAGATAAGCTGCCATCGTTACCGCCTGCTGCCTGCCGTCAGTCATTTTATGGAGATCAACGAGAATACGGCTGTCTCTCCAGTCAAACCTTATCCCTTGCGGGAAGAACATCGGTGTGTCGCAATGTGAATCGAGGGTAATGAACCTGTCGTGCAGACTCTTTGCCTTGCTGAATTCCGAGGCGCGCTCCACGAGCCAGCGGAACAGCGGCTGTCCTGCCTCTCCGAGCCATTCGGGATGCCATTGCACTCCGATAATCGACTTGTATTCGCTGCTCTCTATTGCTTCGATTACTCCGTCTGGAGCACAAGCCGAGATATTGAACCGCCTTCCGCAACTCGCCACTGCCTGGTGATGGAAGGAATTGACGAATATCTTCTCCTTATTATATATGGAATACAATACTGAATCGGGCTCTATACACACAGTATGTGTTGGCTCCCCCCTGAAGTCAGTATCCTGACTGTGCTTTATCCTTCCCTTGGTTTTCCGCTCGCTGTTGTCGGCGCTGTCGGTGTCAATATCCTGTCTCACTTTTCCTCCGAGAGCTACTGCCAGCGTCTGTATGCCGCGACATATTCCGAGAATAGGAATTTGTCTGTTGTATGCCAACGAGACCGTCATCAGCTCCGCCAGGTCGCGATGCGAGTTTATGCCGTGAAGTGCTTCTTTCGGCTCTTCGCCCTGCCAGAGGGGATTGATGTCGGCTCCACCGGATAGCAAGAGTCCGTCGATATTGTCGAGGGTGTTGATGATAACATCAGCGTTGTCGACTGGCGGTATGATTAGCGGCACTCCTCCTGCCTTTACCACAGCCATGTAATATGGCTCCGCAAGGACTGCATTTCCATCGGCAAAATTACCGGTGATACCAATCACCGGCAACTTTTCTGCCTCTGGATATGTCTTGTAAATAACGTTTAGATTCGACTGGAAATCAAATGGTTCCACGATTATCCTAAAATATTTTTATTCCTTTAAGTTACAGACTAATTAGTCCAAATCAGCATCTTTCGCCTTGATTTTCCTCTTTGCCAGTTCTATTTCCTTAGAGGCAATAGGAATCTCCCTCTTGATGCTCTGCTCCAGCGAGATAAGGGTCTCCGTGGCAACAACGCCAGGAATCTCCTGCATCTGGTTGTTCAGCAAGTCCATAAGCTGCTCGTTGTCTTTGGCATAGAGCTTTACAAGCATTGTGTAAGGTCCCGTAGTGAAGTGGCACTCCACGATTTCCGGGATATGTTCCAGCTGCTCCACTACCGACTTGTACATGCTTCCCTTTTCGAGGGTTATTCCTACATAAGTGCAGGTTGAGAATCCGAGGCTCTTCGGGTCAACGTCAAACTTGCTTCCCGTTATCACTCCGTCTTCTGTCAGATGCTGTACGCGCTGGTGAATTGCGGCACGTGACACATTACATTCTGCTGCGACGTCCTTGAAAGGCATTCGTGCGTTTTTTGACAAGATGCTCAATATCTTCTTGTCAAGTCTGTCTATCTTTTCCATATTATATATCTTTATATTGTTGTTTTCTGTTTTTATGCGCCACTGAAACCCATCATTTCGTATAAAACGCGGATTAGTAGTTGCTAAGACAAAGCAAAATTAGATGTTTTTTGTCATTCATGCAACAATTTGACTTTAAATTTTATATATTATTTGGCATTTTGGCATTTTTATCAATTCAGAGGCTTGTTTTTACTTTCTTTTTGTTTTTCATCTTATGTAAAAAACGATTAAGCAAGGCTATGTTTTATACGAAAACCTATCCTGTATTATTCATAGGATAATATATTCAGAATGTATATTAAGTAGCTATTCACAATTAGTTTATACAAACAACAAAACATTTATATTTAAAACAACCGTTACAACATATACAACCCAAACAACTTTCATGCTTGTCACGCACGCTGCGTGTTGTACTTGTTGTATAAGTTGTACTTGTTGTTTTTTTATATTATCTCCATTGTCGTTTGTATAAAATAGTTTTGACTTGTTACTTATCTGAAGTTAGATTGAATTTTTTTAGACAAATACAATAAATACCAACTAAATTAACGAAAAAATATTTCAACCTGTACGGTTTGAAATCATAGTAGGTGCGGTGTCTCACCGCACAATAAGGAATGTTATCAAGCATTTTATCAACTCTAAATAGTCATAATGTACTTGCTACTGTGCGGTGAGACACCGCACCTACTACCTTGAACATCATTTATTGATAATAAGAACTATCATTTCCAACCGTACAGTTCGAAATATTTTTCGGGCATTTTACCCTCACACCCTCACTCCGTATTGCAATGTATTGATATTCAGGCAGTAAAAGTGTGAGGGATAGTGTGAGGGGTCGATGTTTATCCCTCACACCCCTCACCATCAAAATAATCGTCAGAAAGAATGGTGACAAAAAAGGCGCAGCTATGCTGCACCTTTGGTATTTCTATATTGCACCTTTGGTGCAACATAGATGCACCGATACTGAATGATAGCTTTAGTGTCATAAGGTTCAAAGAAAACACTCAGCGCCTTCCTCTTCCCGATGTCTTCTCCACCATATTCCGTGAAAGAAACATAAAGAGGAAATAGAAGGCTGCACCGCTTACGAGTCCGGCAAGAGCATCTACGGCATAGTGTGCCTGGATATATACCGTGGCCATGCAGAGGAAAACATAGAACGGAATCATAAAATAAAAGAGTTTACGGTTTTGCGAATGCCATACAAGAAACATAATAACCGTACTTATTCCCACATGACTGCTCGGGAAGGCTGCCGTAGGGCGCTCGCCTGCCGCCTTGGCATTCTCTACAAGATGATAGAACACGCCATCGGTGTAACCCGGACTCGGCAGACAGTCGAGATGGGTATTGAAATAGTCGTGTACATTAGGGAATACGCCGTTTGCTATCTGGTCCAGACCTACTGCCTTATAATAAAACGTAGGTCCCGTAACCGGTACAAGTACGAAGATTACATAATATGCAAAAAACGATGCCATGATAACGAAAGCCGTCCTCTCATATTCTCTATATCTGCAGAAGAAATAATATATCGCCGCCAGGGCAATCATGGGATAGTATGATGCATAGCCCATATCCATCAGTTCGCTTATCACGGGCGAAGAGAAGTTCTTGGCAAAGACAAGTGCCGGCTGGAAACCGAACAGCGCCTGTTCCATCTCGGCAAACACATGGTCAAGATTGGGCAGCATACGGTTAAGCTCGTAAGTATCCGGATACCACCAGCTCAGGAGAGCCATCTGCACCGTGATACGGGCGAACTTTGTAATGCGGCACGGCACCATTCTATATACTCCCCACATGGCAAGCGTTACTACAACGATTCGGATTCTTCCCCAAATCATCGCCTCGGGGTTAACGACTTTGGTGTATGTAAAAAACACCATAAGCATAGTGAATGCCAGATATGCAAGCATCACCCACTCCAGGGCGAGGAGTCCGCGCTGCGGCTTCGCCTCAATCTTGAAAAGTTCTTTCATTCTGTTTTTTATTTTTTATGGGAGGACTGGGAGGACTGGGAGTAATAAGAATAATAGGACCAACGAGAGTAATAATCCCTCATCCCTATTCGCTAATCCCTCATCCCTATTCGCTAATCCCTCATCCATCTCAAAGCCATTTATTGTCTATATACCATTTCATGGTTATTTCCGTGCCGCGTTCCAAATCATATTGCGGAGAGAAACCGAGATCTCTTTTAGCCGGAGTGATGTCGCAGCGCCAGTTCCGCTGCTTCATAATATTATATTTGTCGCGGTTGAGAGCAGAAATCTTTCCAGTAAGATGAGCTACATACTCCCCTACCGTTGATATAACTTTCAGCAACCATATCGGAGCCACTATGCGCACTACATGCTTTACGTTTAAGTCCTTCTGTATAAGGTCGCTGAATGTGCGCGACGTATAAACATTGCCGTCGCTCAGGATGTAACTCTTTCCTATAACCTTATCGTCTGCGGCAAGAGCGAGGAATACAGCTTGCACCACATCCTTTACGAATATAAAAGTAATGTCCTGACGTTTATACCCCACAGCGAAATCCACATGCTGCTTTATACTCTTCGCCATCAGGAAATAATCTTTCTCCCTCGGACCATAGACGCCCGTAGGACGAAGTATGACAAAGGGGAAATCTTTTAGCGAGCGAAGATAATCCTCTGCCAAGAGTTTACTCCTGCCGTATGCCGTGTTCGGCTGCGGCGTGTCGCTGTCGGTAATGTCCTTATACGGCATATCCTCGTGGATAGCGCCAAGGATACTAAGACTGCTGACGAAGACAAACCGCTTTATCGGCATATCCAGTTCTCGCAAGGCATTGACAAAGTTTTTTGTTCCCTCAGTATTTGTGCGGAAAAAGTCCTCACTATGGAGACATTTCGTTACACCGGCAGCATGCACAACGTAGTCGAAGTTATGACCTTTCAGCTGCTCTTTCAAACGACTCTCGCTGCCGAAATCCAATTCTATAAAATTTATTTCCGGCTGTTGCAAGTATTTCCTGGAACTTGTGCGCCTTACGGCAGCCCATACTTCAAAGCCTCTGTTTATCGCCTCTTCTACAATGAAGCTACCCATAAAGCCGGTGGCACCGGTGATTAATATCTTATTTTTCATCTTTTCTTTAGTTTTTTAATGGGAGAACTGGGAGAGCTGGGAGTAATAAGACTAATAGGAATAATAGAACCAATGAACCATAGAACCAATAAGACTAATAATCCCTATTCCCTCATCCCTCATCTCTCATCCAACTCCACTTCCATATCCACAACATCCAACCATCTGCCGAACTTATAGCCCACCTTTTTAAAATGTGAAACCTTCTCGAAACCCATTCTTTTGTGGAATGCAAGACTGGCGGCATTCTCCTCCGTTATACAGGCGATAAGGTTCTTGCAGCCGGCAAGTCTGCTGCATGCCTCAAGCAGATGCTCCATCATCATTCTGCCCAAGCCTCTGCCCGTATGCTGAGGGTCGAGATATATCGTCACTTCAAGAGTGTGCTGATATGCCGCACGCTCCTTCCACTGATGCACATAGCAGTAGCCCACTATCCAACCCTCTTCTTCTACGACGAAATACGGATATTTTGCCGAAATGTCTTTTATCCGCTGCAACATCTCAGCGACAGAAAGAGCCTCGGTCTCGAAGCTCACGGTGGTTTCCGTAACATAGTGGTTATATATCCGTGTTATCGCCTCTGCATCGCCATAGGCAACGGGGCGAAGTGTTATGTTGCTGTTCATTGGCTTTTCCATTTATGATAAGACTTATAGGACAAATATGTTTTTATAACATTTTACTTTCCTCCTACAATTCCCTTGATATCGTTCAGCTTGTTCAGAGCCTCCATCGGAGTGAGATTGTTGATGTCGAGATTAAGAATCTCGTCGCGAACCTGACAAAGCACCGGGTCGTCGAGCTGGAAGAAACTCAACTGTTCGCCGTTAGACGCCGAATCAAGATTTTCAAGAGCCTTACCGGCACTCCCTACCCCACTGTTGTCTGCCTCAAGCTGTTTCAGTATCACATTTGCCCTGTTGATAATGCTCTTAGGCATTCCGGCAATCTGTGCCACATGGATACCGAAGGAATGTTCTGAACCGCCCTTTTCAAGTTTGCGCAAGAAGATAACCTTGCCGTTCACCTCCTTCACGCTGACGTTGTAGTTCTTTATCCTGTCGAAATTCTTCTCCATTTCGTTAAGCTCATGGTAATGAGTGGCGAAGAGCGTGCGGGCGGCTGCCTTAGGCTGCTCGTGAAGGTATTCCACGATTGCCCATGCTATCGATATACCGTCGTAGGTGCTCGTGCCTCGACCCAGCTCGTCGAAGAGCACAAGGGAGCGCGGCGTAACATTATTGAGAATATTCGAGGCTTCGGTCATCTCCACCATAAACGTAGACTCACCCATGGAGATATTGTCGCTGGCACCTACACGGGTGAAGATTTTGTCTACAATACCAATTCTTGCACTCTCTGCCGGCACGTAGCAGCCTATCTGCGCCATGAGCGTGATAAGTGCCGTCTGGCGGAGCAAGGCCGACTTACCCGCCATGTTAGGTCCGGTGATTATCATTATCTGCTGTTTCTTGTCGTCGAGATATATGTCGTTTGGCACATACTTCTCTCCTACCGGCATCTGCGTCTCAATTACGGGGTGGCGTCCCTGACGGATGTCGAGCACGATGTCGTTCTGCAGAATCTGCGGGCGCACATAGCGGTGCTCTTCGGCAGCCTTGGCAAACGACAGCAGACAGTCGAGCTGTGCGATGATATGCGCATCCGTCTGTATGGTGTGGATAAAATGCTGCGACGACTGCACGAGCTGCGTGTACAATTGACTTTCGAGTTGCAGTATCTTGTCTTCGGCACCGAGAATCTGCTCCTCATATTGTTTCAGTTCCTCCGTGATATAACGTTCTGCACTGGCAAGCGTCTGCTTCCTGATCCACGTCTCCGGCACCTTGTCCTTATGCACATTCCTTACTTCAAGATAATATCCGAACACGTTGTTGTATCCTATCTTCAGACTGCTGATACCTGTCTGCTCCGTCTCTCGCTCCTGAATCTTCAGCAAGTAGTCCTTGCCATGGTATGCAATCTCGCGAGTCTGGTCGAGCTCCTCGCTCACACCGCTGCGAATCACGTGTCCCTTGTTTACGAGCTGTGGCGGGTCCGGTTCTATCTCCATTTCGATACGGTCGCTGAGTTCCTTACAGGCATCAATCTTTTCAGAGAGGATTACGAGCGACTGGTTTTCGCTCCTGGCGCAAGCCTCCTTTATAGGCTGCATGGCACGAAGGGCATTCTTCAGCTGTACCATTTCGCGCGGCGTCACCCTGCCCGTGGCAACCTTAGCCGTGATACGCTCCAAGTCGCCCACTCCATCCAGGTTCTCGTCGATTGTCTGTCGGAACTCCGTATCCTTGAAGAATTCCTCCACTACATCGAGCCGCTTGTCTATCTCCTTTGCATTGCGCAACGGGAAGCGAACCCAGCGGTTGAGCATTCTCGCTCCCATCGGAGTAGCTGTGCGGTCGATAACGTCGATAAGCGAGCTGCCACCCTCCTGCATCGACTGAGTGAGTTCCAGGGAACGTATGGTAAAGTTGTCGAGGCGCACGTAGCGCTCCTCGTCAATCCTCGACAGCGACGTTATATGACTAATCTGTGTATGTTGCGTGATTTCAAGGTATTGCAGAATGGCGCCGCTTGCCACAATACCGTTTTTCAGATGTTCCACGCCAAAGCCTTTCAGGTTCTTCACACTGAAATGCTTCAGCAGTTTCTGTCGTGCTGTCTGCTCGTTGAACACCCATTCGTCGAGTTCAAACACGCAATGCTTTGTGCCGAAGAAACGCTCGAAATCAGCTTTCTTTCCTCTTTCAAACAATACTTCCTTTGGCTGGAAGTTGGCTATCAGCTTCTGTATGTAGTCGTAAGGTCCCTCGGTGGTAAGAAACTCTCCCGTAGATATATCCAGGAATGCCACTCCGCATGCCCCCTTGCCGAAATGCACGGCGGCAAGGAAGTTGTTCTCCTTGTAGTTGAGCACGTTGTCGGTCATTGCCACACCCGGCGTTACGAGTTCTGTAATGCCGCGCTTCACGAGTTTCTTTGTCAGCTTCGGGTCTTCGAGCTGGTCGCAGATGGCAACTCTTCTTCCGGCTCTGATCAGTTTTGGCAAATACGTGTCGAGGGCATGATGCGGAAATCCCGCCATCTCGGTGGATGGTTTGTTTCCGGAGTTGTTTCTTTTAGTCAGTGTAATTCCGAGGATGCGACTTGCATCTACGGCATCGTCGCAATACGTTTCGTAGAAGTCGCCGCAGCGGAAGAGCAGCAGCGCATCGGGGTGTTTTGCCTTCAAGGAGAAGAACTGCTGCATCATCGGCGTCAGTCCCTTTTCTGTTTTTGCCATATATCGTCTGTGAAAACTATAGTTCTTTATTTTCTTTTGTTATGCCGTTTATATGAATACAGGTCAATCAAATATTGATCGAACGATACTCGGGCAATTTGCAAAATTACAGTATTAAAGGGAAACGGCAAAAAGAAAGGCGGAAATCTTGTTGGATTGACAGCTTTTTAAATGGATTTCTGAAGGGATAGGATAGGGGAGTATGGCATAAAAAAAGGCAAACACCTGTAAATGATGTTTGCCCTATACATATTTCTTTTGTAAAGTCAAAGTCTATAGTTTAAGCATAATTCTCACTGACGGTTTATCATCTTCAGTACTGTAGCGGTGAGATAAGGTTTTATTTTTTCAAACGGTATGACAAACGATGGCATTCCGGCAGCATACGGTGCTATTTCATACTGCTGGTAAACGAACATCATGCCCTTGTCCGTAAGATACGGCACAGTAACAGGCAGTGGCATATAGTCCACGTTGTCCACGCCCATCAACATGTCTTTCAGATTGCCGTTCACTCCCTGTTCACCGAAATATTCCTTAACTCCATCTCTGAGAAGAGCGTGAAAGCTGTCGCTTTCCGTATTTCTGAGCATCTCGTAGCCAAAACGCCTGCCGTCAGTCTTGCGGAAGGTCATTCCCGACAGGGTAGTGGAGCCGTGGGCACCGCCCAAATACGCATAGTCTTCGGTGGTATAAGTAATGTAACTCTCTGTTTCGTATGCCTTTCTTACAGACGACATGCTGCAGAAGGATACGGGTATCCCGCATTCCTCGTGTTCCTTCAAAAGAGAGTCGTGCTGTGCCTTGCCATAGAACGCCACTATGGAGTCGCCGTTCTCAATACTGCCCATATATGTGCCGCCGAGCTGCTCGCTGATGTATTCGGATATTGCCGTTTTCAGATTTGCCGATGCGAGGGTAGGGTAGTCGGCTATTATTGATACCTCCACAGCCTTGTCCTTTTGTTCATACTTCACCGAGTCAACAGTGAGAGTCTCCCCTGCTGTAGCCTTACTTTCGCTGCACGATGCCACGGCAATTACTGCCATGACGCACGTAATGATTGATTTGAATTTCATAACTATCTCCTTTCCTCTATACTATTGAATTTTTCGTTTTGTGCAAAAATATGAAAAAAGGACAGACACTCCAAATGTCCGTCCTTTAATTTATATATTTCTATAAAACTTTACTGTATTTACTATTCCTGCGCTTTTCCCGCATGCATCCACTTTCCGCCCTTCATGCAGAGGATGCCCAAGATGATGAACGGTATGGAGAGAAGCTGCCCCATGTCGAGTGGGAGAGAGGCTTCGAATGCCTCCTGCACCTCCTTGGTGTATTCTATGAAGAAGCGCGCGGTGAAGATATACGTCAGACAGAGTCCGAAGAAGAATCCCGTGCCTACTTTCTGCGGATTGCGACGGTAGAGATACCAGCCGATGAAAAAGAGCAGGGCATAGGCGATGGCCTCATAGAGCTGCCCGGGGTGGCGCGGCTGCATGTCCACCTGTTCGAAGACGAAAGCCCACGGTACATCGGTTACTCTGCCGATTATCTCGGAGTTCATCAGATTGCCCAATCGGATGAAGCATGCCGTGACGGGGGTGGCGATGGCGATATTGTCGAGCACCTGCCAGATGGGGAGCTTTGTGCGCCTTACATACAAGAAGAGAGCTATCATCAGTCCCAGTGTTCCGCCATGGCTTGCCAGTCCGGCATATCCGGTGAATTTCCATCCGCCGTATTCAAGGAAGCGGATGGGGAGCAGCATCTCGATGATGTGTTTGCCCGACGATAGGAAGTAGTCGGGTTCATAGAAGAGACAGTGTCCCAGTCGTGCTCCGATGAGAATGCCGACGAAGCAGTAGATAAAGAGCGGATCGAATAATTCGTCTTTTATCTTCTGCTGTTTGTAGAGCTTCCTCACGATGAAATAAGCCGACAGCAGTCCAATGAGCCAGCACAGTGCATACCAGCGCATGGATATTGGTCCGAGATGGAAGGCTTCGATATTTGGATTCCAGTGTATCATATTTTTGATTAGGGGTGATGGGGTAGGGATTAGGGATTTTTGGCATTTATAATTATTGAAGAATGTAGTTTTGATAGTTGTTTGGCAACAATTATTATCTGTTCTTCCATAATGTCGTATTCTTTTTCATTAATATATCCAAGAGCTACGGCAAGTTCCAATTCACATAAAGTCTCCGTAAGAGACCCGTATGCTATTTCCATGAAATGAGCTTTTTCCTTTGAAGAAAATCTACCAAAGCCCTCGGCTATATTTATAGGAATAGAAGTTGTTGCTCTTTTAATCTGACTACATAGAGCATACTTTTCGTCAGAAGGAAATTTATCAAGAATTCCATATATGTCTACCCCAGTCGTTTTGCATTTTGATAGACATCAAGTTTCCTAAAATAGAACTTCCCCATAATTTTTCCTCAAGCATTAAACTCTAATCCTTATTCTCTAATCCCTCATCCAAATTATACATTAAATCTGAAGTGCATGATGTCGCCGTCTTGCACCACGTAGTCCTTACCCTCGATGCCGAGCTTTCCGGCTTCGCGCACGGCAGCCTCGGAGCCATATTTGATGTAATCCTCGTATTTGATTACCTCGGCGCGGATAAAGCCCTTTTCGAAGTCGGTGTGGATAACGCCGGCACACTGCGGAGCCTTCCATCCCTTGTGGTAAGTCCATGCCTTCACCTCCATCTCTCCGGCGGTGATGAAGGTCTCGAGGTTAAGGAGCGAGTAAGCCTTCTTGATGAGTCGGTTCACGCCACTCTCCTCCAGTCCCAGTTCGTCGAGAAACATCTGCTTGTCTTCGTAAGTCTCCAGACTGGCGATGTCCTCTTCTGTCTTACCTGCTATCACGAGAGTCTCTGCGCCCTCCTCCTTTGCAATCTCCTCGATGCGGCGGGAGTAGTCGTTGCCGTTCTTGGCTGAAGCCTCATCCACGTTGCACACGTAAAGCACAGGTTTTGCCGTGAGCAAGAACAGATTGCGTGCAGCCTCCTGCTCCTCCTTTGAGTCGAACTCCACGGTGCGTGCGTTCTTGCCCTGTTCCAATACCTCTTTATAAGCTTCAAGAACCGCTACTTCAATCTTTGCGTCCTTGTTGCCTGCCTGTGCCACCTTCTGCTGCTTAGAGAGTCTACCCTCGATAGTTTCAAGGTCTTTCAGCTGCAGCTCCGTGTCGATAATCTCCTTGTCGCGCACCGGGTCGATGGTTCCGTCTACGTGAGTGATGTTGTCGTCGTCGAAACAGCGGAGCACGTGGATGATGGCGTCAGTCTCGCGGATGTTGCCGAGGAATTTGTTTCCCAGTCCCTCGCCCTTGCTGGCACCCTTCACGAGTCCGGCAATGTCTACAATCTCACACGTAGCCGGCACAATGCGTCCAGGGTGTACAATCTCAGCGAGCTTCGTCAGTCGCTCGTCGGGCACGGTAATCACGCCCACGTTAGGTTCTATCGTACAGAAAGGGAAGTTTGCAGCCTGTGCCTTTGCGCTCGAAAGGCAGTTGAAAAGAGTGGACTTTCCCACGTTCGGGAGTCCCACGATACCACATTTTAGTGCCATGTCTTTATTCTTTATTTTTTATTCTTTTATTATTGTCAAATAGCGTTTCTTCTGCACCGTCATTTCGTTTGTATTTGATGCAGAAACAGTTTCAGTGTGCGAAATTACTCATTTTATTTGTAAAATACTTTATTAAAGACTGATAAAATGAAAAAACTCTCTAATGCACTCGGTTTCTATCAAACGCTAATATTATTCAGTTTATTCATCCTTTATCTTCCATTCCGCTATAGTGCGCTGCTTGCTGTCGAAGCTGATACCGACCTTTACCAGTCGCTTGCCGTCGGCACGGTAGGGCAGCATGTAGCCCTTGGAGTCTATCTGCGCCAAAGCCTCGTCGGCACTCTTGTCTACCTTCAGTTCGAAGACATAGATTGTGTCGGGCATATGCATCACGGCATCCGCCCTGCCTATTGCACTCTTCACCTCCGTGCGTATGTATATGTTGAGGAAGCTGAACATCAGGTAGAAGATGGTTTGGTAGTGCTTCTCCGTATGGTTCTCCAGGTCGTAGGGGATGGTTGCCATATAGGTGCGCATGTGTTCGAGAGCTTCCTCGATGTCGCCACGGTAGACAGCTTTGCAGAAGCCCAAAAGGAAGGCGTCGTTCTCTACACGATGTGGGTTGACGTAGCGCGGGATTAGGGAATTGAGGAGTCCGTCGCGCACTTCCTTGTTCGGGATGCCGAGCGTATATTGACGGAACATCGGGTCGTATTTCTTTATCGTCAGATAGCCGCTTTGATAGAGTAGGGGAAGGGCGTCGGTCATCTCCTCGGGCGACTGGTCGAAAGAGCTGAGCAACACGTCCTGACCGTCGAGAGTGGTCAGGTTGACGTTGAACTTTTCCAGTTGTTTCAATAGGAATGTTGGGGTGCCGGAGCCAAACCAGTAAGAGCCTATCTTCTGAGCATTTAATGCCTTTATCAAGCTGAAAGGATTGAATACGTCCTCGGAATTTTCACTGAAATGATAGCCGTCATAATAGTTGCGCAAGGCTTCGAGGCATTCGTCATAGCTCATGCCGAGAGCCTTGCCGAGACCCTCCACATCGCGTTTCATTACTGTGGTAAGCTCCGTTTGGCTTATGCCGCAGATGGCGGAATACTGGTCGTACATGCTTATGTTGTCAAGGTTGTTCAGTTCGCTGAAGATGCTGAGCTGCGGGAACTTCGTTATACCGGTAAGGAAACAGAACTCCAGATACGGGTCGAGTTTCTTCAGCGGACTGTAGAAGTTTTGCATTATAAGGCGCAGGTCATTCAGGTTTTCCTTCTCATGTACTACATCGAGCAACGGAGCGTCATACTCGTCGATGATTACTACAGCCTTCTTGCCAGTCTGCTTGTAGGCGCGTTTCACTACACCTTCCAAACGTTTGTTTGGAGTGTCTTCACTTTCTCCCTTTCCATAAATCTCTTCGTATGGCAAAAGTATGAAATCAAGGTATCCTTTCAGACTCTCGGCATCGAAATGCTTCGCTCCGCTCATGTCGAAGTGGAGCACGGGGTGTTTCACCCATTCTTTCTCGTAGTCGGCTATGGCAAGACCGGTGAACAGTTCCTTGCGCCCATCGAAGTAGGCTTGCAGGGTAGAGGCAAACAGAGACTTGCCGAACCGGCGGGGACGACTCAGAAAAACATATTTCATTCCTTTGTTGCGAAAGTCAACTATATATTTTGTCTTGTCTATATAGAGATAATTACCTTCACGGATGTTCTCGAATGTCTGTATCCCCACAGGATAACGGTTCACTATTTCTGCCATAATCTTGCTCTTTTTAATCTTGCGCCGCTAAGTTATGAAGAATTATCGGGATGTGCAAATAAAAGGAAAGAAAAACAAGATTGACTTGTTGTCAAGGAAAAATATAATTCGTATACATTTATTTGCGGGATAACGACTGCAGTTGGATATTGTTTTTGTAATTTTGCACACGTAAAATTATGACACGTAAAATATACAGACAAATGCGAGACAACAATACGAATGATTATCTGCGCCTGCATACAGGTATCCTTCTTGCCGGAGCTACGGGCATTTTCGGCCGACTTATATCTCTTGCTGAACTACCGCTCGTATGGTATAGAATGATTATTGCAGCTGCCGTGCCCGCCCTTGTGCTCAGAATGAGCCACCGGCTGAGCATCCCGAACAGGCAGCATCTTATTAGGATAGGCGGCTGCGGAGTGTTGCTGGCTATACACTGGACCCTTTTTTATGCCAGCATCAAAGCTTCTAACGTGAGCATCGCCGTGGTGTGTATAGCTCTTAACGGATTCTTTACGGCTATCATCGAACCGCTCACCGGGCATCGGCGCCTGTCGATGCGCGAACTGCTGCTCAGCATGATTACGCTTGTCGGCATCCTGCTCATCTTCGGACTCGACACCCGTCATCGCACGGGTATCATCATCGGCACGTTCTCGTCGCTGTTCTACACGCTCTTTGCCGTTGCCAGCAAGCGTGTGCAGCACAACACAGGACATTCGAGCAGTACCATGCTACTGTATGAACTCCTGGTGGGGTGGGGGTTTCTCACTCTCATTCTGCCCTTCTATTCACTTATGTTCCCGTCGGCAGCACTTCTGCCTGCGGCATGGGACTGGGCATATATTCCCATTCTTGCTTCGGTATTCACCATCGGACCGTTTCTCACTCAGCTACAGGCGCTGCGCACTATCTCTGCCTTTACCGTAAACCTGAGCTATAACCTTGAACCTATCTACAGCATCGTTCTTGCAATGATGATTTTCAATGAGGGACAGGAGCTGAATTTCTCATTCTGGATAGGCGTGTTCATGATTATCATGTCTGTGGTTCTCCAGACTATACTGTCGAGGAAAAAGGAATAGACAGACTATAGGAAACAGAAGAAAGGCGACAAGGATATTGCTTCTTGCCGCCTTTCTCATTCTGCTAATTATGCTATGGAGAATATCTCCCTTACATAACACATTCTTATTGTGAAGCAATTACTTCACCACAATCTTCTTACCTCCTTTTATGTATATACCTTTATGCAGACTTTCAGATTTCTGCAGTCTTCCGGCAAGGTCGTAAACCTTCTTGTCGTTTGCCGTATCAGCCATGATGCCATTGACAGACAGTTCCGGATTGTTCTCAATCTTGATATTGTCGATCGTCACGGCATTGCCAGCTTTGGCTATCTGCGAGAGGAAGGCAAGCTGGATATAAGGAGCTTGCTTGAACTGCTGCAAGCTTACCACGGCGTGACGCCATCCGGCAGCTCCCGTTTCCTTGCTGAAGTCAATGGTCATAACCGCTGTAGTGTCAATGTATGCACGGTTTATTTCTGCAAGCAGAATATCCTCTGAACCAGGCTGAACATAATAGTCGAATGTGAGCACCGGACTGTCGCATCCGTTCAGCGCAATCTTTCCGGAACAGAACGAGGCGATAGCCTTTGCCTCGGCAGCCTGGAATGATACACAACCACCGTCGTTGTCGGCTGAAGTCTTGTCGCTCAGAGCAAAGCCGTTTGCTCCTGTCTTCTCGCTATACCACATGCCATAGGCGAGCTTGCCTCCAGCAAAGGAGTCGGCAAACGGCAGAGTGTAGGCATCGCCCATGATTACAGAGTTCGATGGCATGATATCGCTTTCGCCCTGCTTGCTCACAGCCTGCACGCCAAAGATGTCCAAGCGCTGCTCACCAGTATTGTCGAGTCCGGCAAGACTGACGCTGTTGCCCTTGATGTTCTCCTCATACAGGTTGGCATAACCATCATCATCTACTGTATAGGCTGAATAAGAAAGCTGCGCCTTGTTGATATATCCGCCGTTCTTGCCCTTCTCCGGAGCGGTCCACGAGAGTTTCAGTGTTCCGTCCTCGTTTCCGCTCGCCGTGATGTTCAGCGGGGCCGACGGGGTGTCGTTGCCCACGAAAGCAGAGACCTCGGCACGCTTACCGGCACCGCTCTCGTTGTATGCCGTTATTATATAGTTGTTAATGCCCTTGGCGGCATTCTCGTCGTTGCATGAAAGGAGTTCGCCTGGGTCAGGCGCCTCAAAGTTCTTTATCACGTCGCCATTCTTCACCTTCACCTCAATCTTGCTATTTACTTATAGAGGCAACAGGACTGTCGCCCACGCTATTTCTTACAACAACAGAAAAGCTATGCAAACCAGTGGATGTAGATACATCAACCGACACCTCCTTGCCGGCTTCACCCTTTCCCGTGGCTTTGCTTTCGCCGTCGATACTCATCGTATAAGTCAGCTCGCCTGTGATTGCCGTTCCGGCGAATGATTCCGTAGGGAGTTTGAACGAGAATGTTCCGCCTGTCTCCGCCTTGTTAAAGGCAGCAGTAAGATCGGTTGCCGGAGCCGGAGCGTCATCCTTTGCTTTTGGTGCAAGTATGCGCAAGGCTGAAAACTCATCGAGGTTTGGATAGGAGGCAAGTTTCGTAGCCTGTGCCGTGGCGAGATCTACCTCATACAAACCTGCTTCGTCCTTGCCTTTTGAACTCTTGTAGAGAGCCGTCCAATACATCTTGTCAGTATATGTATCGATGGCGGCAGCCTGCATCATGCTCGGCTTTATGCCCGTATTGCCCACCTCGGTGAGCATACCGTCGGTCTTGTCTACCTTTACGAGTTTTCCCGACTGCGTAACGGCATACAGCTGTCCCGTCTTGTCGCAACAGAGAGCATAGAGCGTTTGGCTGATGGTTGCTATCGTCGTGAGTGTGCCGTTGGGATAGTCGATGATGCCAAGTTCACGGTTCGACATATTCTCTGAGTCCCAAAATATACCATAGACATCGCCTGTGGTAGGGTCTACGGCAGTTCCGGCAGACGTAGCCATGAGGTCGTTGGTACAGACTCCCATGTTTTCGCGCTTGCCTGTTGTCAGGTCAAATTTCTCCCTTTGACACAGTGTAATCTGTCCTGTAGGGTCGCGCTGTTTCCATACAAACCAGAATGTGTCGCCGATGAACGCACCGCCTCCATTTGAGTAGACAACGCTGTTGATAAGAAATGGTTTTATTTCATATCCGTCAGTCTGATTCATCTGATAGATGCCCATCGGGGTTAGTTCGCCCTCGGGCAGATTGTTCCAGGGCTCGGAATATATACACGCTCCCTGGATTGCCACACCGTAATGGGAAGCCATAAGCGGCGGTGTGAGACTTGCCTTTTGTGCTGATACATACGCTACCGAGAGCATGCACGCCAGACAGAGCCATAATTTCTTTATGCTTTTATTTATCATAGTAAAATGTTTTGATGTGTTACGCTTTTCATAAACTCTTTTAGAGCAAGAAAAGGAGGAGACTGGTATCTTTATTAACAGCATATCGTTATAGGAACAAATCATTCCAGTCTCCTCCAGTCATCATTTTTACATAAAAACTTTCGCTCGACAATTTGAAAACAAGTTTTCATTGCACTCGCTTAATCGTTTTTTTTAAAGAGAAAAACTTAAATTACTTTATAAGCAGTATATTATTTCACAATAATCTTTTTCACTTCTGTGCCGTTCTCTCCGTTTACTCTTACGAGATAACATCCCTTGCTGATGTTTTCCATCGAAAGCTTGCTACCGTCAACGCTATTGATGAGCGAACCGTTTATGTCGAAGAGCGAAATCTGTGAGGCATTGGCTGCACTGACAGTGTTGTTGCTGAAAATTATTCCTTTTCCTACAACAGTCATTTTTACAGAAGTAGTAGGGGCAGAGATTTTAACATAAACACTGTTCTTGTCGGTCGGACTGATATATTCGTCACTGCTGTCCTTAAGATACAGTTCATAGGTCTTGCCTTCTTCAACCTTGGTAAGTTCACCCTTGAGCACTACATACTTATTCTTTGTTTCACCAGGGATTACCACTGGTTCGCTCAAGAATGAGTCTTCAAACGACCAGTCATCATCAGAACTTGCACACACTTTTATTGGAGCATTGTATTCGGCACCTTCATTCTCAAGTCCTACGCCAAGCTGAATGTCGTTGGATGGCACCGTGCCGTCAGTACTGTTGAGTACTTCAAGATTGTCTATAATATACAGTGCTGCCGGTTTAGCAGCTCCGTCTACTGCTATTTTCGTATTGCCAGCCTTGTATCGGTCGGTATATCCGTCTTCGTCTATGGTGTAGTAGTAGAACTGGAGCACGTAGTCGTCATCGCTTACGAGTTCTGAAGGTATTTTCTCATTGAATGTCAGGGTAACCGTACTGTTGCCAGGAATGCTAACGATTTTCTGCGTACTTGTATAATTAGGATAAACGTTCTTCTTTCCGTTCACGTACATGAAGAAGTTGAAGTCGCCCACATAGTCGCCACCTTCGTTCTTGAATGTTACCTTCATATCACATGTCTCGCCAGCCTTTATCTTTGCCGGTTCCACACTCTCTATCGACAGTTTAAGTCCGCCGAAAGTTGACACCGTAACGTCGTTGCCTTCTACCTTCACGTTATAATACTGATAAGCTCCATTTTTCATTGCCACGTGGTATACAGTGGTATAGTCGTCGCTTGCCTCGGTGAAGTCAAGACGCATCTTGTAGTTGCCGTCGGCGATGTCTGCAGGAACGACAAACGATGTTTTCAGCTTGTCGAATCCGTAATTGAGTGCCAGTGTATCGTTCTTTATGAAATTCTTTGATACAATCTTTCCCTCGCTGTCATAGAGATCCCAATAGAACTTACATTTCAATGTGTCGTCGGTAGACGATGCGTTGTATCCCTCGGTTACATTTGCACTTATTTTATCGCCTTTGGCGTATGTGTCGGAAAGTTTCGAGATATTGTCAGCTATAAAGTTCCATCCTTTTTTCGAACCATCCTGTGGCTTCTGAATTCCAGAGATATAGAGCTGGTGATACTTGAAAGAAGTGTAGGTGGATGTAGAGCCGCCAATTCCTTGTGCATCTGGGTCGAGGGATGATATGAGGAAATATCCGTCGGAGAGTCCGCCCCATCCCCAGTTCACATGATACAGTCCGTCTTCGTTTATTCCGTCGAGCACAAAGAAGTGTCCTTCGTTTTTCTTTGTTACACCACCGTAGGGCACAGGTCTTCCTGCTTCAATCTCGCTGATGAGTCCCTGCTCGTAGTCGGCAACGGGAGTATAGTCGCGCTGCACGTAGCGAGCCCCTGTATCATAGTTGAAGTATCTTATCAGGGCAGGCACGACAGAAACGTCTGTCGCTCCCGTTCCCGATGGCGTGTAGTCGCTCTCAAGGGCAGCTCCTATATTGAACATCAGCTTTGCCACTTCGGCTTTTTGCTCGTCGGTGGCAGAAACTCCGCTGTATGTTGGCAGCATCAGGTCCCAGTTGTATGTAGTATTTAGGTCGGCGGTAACTTCCGTCTCGGTAGTGTTTGTCTTGTATGTTATGTTGCCCTTGCTCTCGTTAGGCCATTTGTGATAGCGCATCACCTGGGCGAGGGCTGTTGCCACGCAACCTGTTGGAGCAGTTCCGCTCACAGTTTCCTCGTTGTCCTCATCGTAATAAGAGATATACGGGCAGTTGGCATTGTATGGAGCCTCCTGGTTCCACTTTATTTCTCCGAGCAATGGTGCCACGGCATTCACAGCTTTTTGGGGAGCAGAGAGCCTTGCCTTAGGGTTATCTTGCAGATAGCGCATCTGCTGTTCGTATTGCTGAATCCACCATCGCATATTTTCCGGCATATTATTAATATCGAAGGATCCGGTATCGGTATATCCCAATATCTGTGGCGCGCGGTCGTCTCCGGCAACGACAACGAAACCGTTTGCCTCGCCGCGGTTGAAGGCATAGAGAAGGTTTGTACTGGCTTTCTTGCCGTGAGACTTGTATACAAGTTTCATCTTGGCATTTGCCGGTGCCTTGCGCATTTTGTTTTTCACTACAGCCTCAGAACAGAACTTCTTGGCTATGCCTTGAGCCTGTGCCACGTCAATCGGGTTTGCCGAAACGGTCATCGTACCTATCAGCAACGATGCCCATAAAAGATGTAATCCATTTTTCATAATACAATGGTGTTAGTTAATATCTTTGTTTGTGCTTTGAATGTGGCAAAGATATTAAAATGAAAGAAAAACGAGATAGCAAAAAGACTTATGGTCGTTCTAAAACATGAATAAGAACAAAATAAGGCATAAAAACTTGCATTCTGAATGTTTTTTGCAAGTTTTTATGCCTTATCTGTTACGTTATGAAAGCGTTACTCCTTTGCCATCTTCTGGAAGTCGGACGGCGAAATGCCGGTTATTTTCTTGAACGTAACGGCGAAATTCGACCTTGACTTGAAGCCGAGTCCTGTTGATATTGCCTCTATCGTGAGGTTGCCGTAGTGCTCCGGGTCGCCAAGTCTACGGCAAGCCTCCTTCACCCTTGCCTCGTTTACGAGCAGACGGAAGTTCTTATGGTATCTGTCATTGATGACCTGCGATACATACTTGTAGTTAGAGCCGATGCTTTCGGCAAGCTGCTGCAGCGAGAAATCGGGCGAACAGATGAGCGAGTTGTCGAGCAGCACCTTGTCAATCTTGTCGCAAAGCTCGCTTATGCGGTCCTCGTCGAGGGTTGACACCTTTTTCTCCTTTGGCTTTTCAGCCTTGGCGAGAGCCAGATTCTTTTCGTACAGAATCTTTATGTAGGCTTTTTGACGGAAGAAACCTCTGATTATCGCGGCCAAAGCCACAGCGATGACGATACAGAACAGGATGACGACGACAAGTGTTATCCACAGATTGCGTCGTTTTACGTTCAGCTGTTCCATCTGTTCGTTAACGCTGTTTATCTCGCTCACGAAGTGGGAGCGTTCCATCTTCTCCACGTTGCTGCGGTGGAACAGGTTGTCTTTCTCCTTCAGATACAGATAGTCATATTGACGTACCTTCTCCTTGTCGCCCATTTGCTGATACAGCTCCTTGTAAGCCTCGTAGAGATTTACCAGCTCGTCGTCCATATCGTTGTTGTGGATAAAGTCGAGAATATGTCAGTAGGTCTCCTCTGCAGTCTTAAAATCTCCCATTCCAGCGAGAGCCTTTGCTATTTTCCAACGTGCACTCAGCTCACATTCCAACCCTATATCTGGAATATTTGCCGCAAGGGTTTTCATCTGCAGAGCCTGATAGAGGGCGTTGCCGTATTCTCCTTTGTAAAAAGCCTCTTGGTATATGAGCAGAGCCTTGGCAAACTGTCCCATCGGAGCTGGATGACGGGCGAGGATAGACCGGAAAATCTTTATCTCCTCACGGATGCCGCTCAAGGTATTGTCCTCTGCCACCATGTTTAGAAGGTTTGTGAAACATGTGTAAGCCACCATCCACTGTTTCTCTTTTGTTGCACTCTTAAAGGCGAGGCGCATGTTCTTCAGAGCATCGTGTTTCGGGTCGCTGATGCCGAACACCGACTTGCGGTTCTCGTAAACGGCGGCAAGATTGAGGTAGACGTACGGCAGATTGTCGCTGAAGCGGTTTTCCTGCGACAGCTTCAACGACTGAGTAAGATACGAGTATGCTTTCTCGTAATCCAGATAATGACAGGCGAATAGGAAGCCCATATTGTTCAGGGCCTTGGCATACTGGTATAATTCATGGCGCGATGCTTTTCCGCCTTTGTATCTCGACGTTACGATGGTGTAGCAGATAAGTGCCGAATCCGACTTGTCGCCGCTGATGAGGTATTCCCTGCCGCGGTTTATCAGCGAGTCGGTCGACAGCTTTGCCCATCGCTCGTATTCCGACAGACTGTATGATGCCTATGCTCCTTCTGATACGGTAGCTACGAGCGAAAGCAATATTATTATAATAAGATGTATATATCTTGGCATTAACGAGAGTCTTTTTTCTGTTTGTATAGCCGTAAACCATTTTATGCTGCAAACAACCGTATTGGGTCTTTCGCATTTTTATATTGGCATAGGCAATGCAAACTTACATCTTTATCCGCTAAATACCAAGAAATATAGCTTTTTATTATAAAAAATACGGCAACATTCTATAAAAAGTTATTGCAAAGTTTGGGATAGTTTTTGCAAAGTTTGCAATAGCTATTTCCAAGTTTGGAATAGTTATTTCCAAGTTTGCAATAAAGAATTTATAACACATCATTAATGTTTGGCATTATGTCGGAACAAGGATTTTAGCAGTTGAGAGTAGGGGAAAAGAATAACCCGCTGACAAGAATTCTCGCCAACGGGTTTAATTTTTCGTTTTATCGTAGAGCCACGGTAAAAGACGCAGCCGACAATTTCATTTCCTTTTATAAGGAATTATTCCTATTTTGCATCCTTAACCTTGGTTGCCCATACAAAATACAGGATAAGCAAAGCATAGGCAACAAGCGACAATACTTCAGACCATGAGTTTGCCCACCATGCCTCATAATCAAACTGCACTCCGGAGAAGCGCAACAATGCACTCACGACTCCCATCAGAGCACCGCCGGCAATAAATCCGCTGGCTATGAGCGTTCCCTTCTCGCCGCGCGCCTTGTTGACCTCAGCATTCTTCGAACGCGATGTTACATACCAGTTGATGAATCCGCCTACAAGCAACGGAGTGTTCAACTCCAACGGGATGAACATTCCGAGAGCGAAAGCAAGTGCCGGAATATTGAAGTATGTCAGTATGATAGCTATCAAGGCACCAAGTCCGTAAAGCTCCCACGGCGCACGCACACCGTTCATCAGCGGATCAATGACAGCCGCCATGGCATTAGCCTGAGGAGCAGCAAGCTGTCCGCTGGCAAAGCCGTAAGTATCGTTGAGCAGCATCATCACTCCGCCAACGGTGGCTGCAGAAACGAGAGTGCCCAGGAACTTCCATGTCTCCTGCTTCTTTGGCGTCGTTCCGAGCCAATAGCCAATCTTCAAGTCGGTGATGAAGGCACCTGCCATTGACAAAGCAGTACATACCACGCCGCCCATAATCAGTGCTGCCACCATACCGCCCGTACCGCGCAGACCCACTGCAACCATAACTACTGATGCGAGGATTAGCGTCATTAGCGTCATACCCGACACCGGATTACTACCCACGATGGCAATGGCATTGGCTGCCACTGTAGTGAAGAGGAATGCAATAACTGCCACGAGAAGTATTCCGACAATAGCAAAAAGCAGATTGCCGTCCATCACTCCGAAGAGGAAGAAAGCAAATGTAACAAGTATCGTTACGATAGAACCCACGGCTATTATCTTGAACGAGATGTCGCGCTGCGTGCGTGGCACGTCTGCCTCTGCACCTCCTTTGCCCTTCATCTCCTTTGCAGCAAGCGAAACAGTACCTTTTATTATTCCCCAGCTCTTTATGATACCGATGATTCCTGCCATGGCTATACCGCCAATACCGATGCTCTTTCCGTAGTATTTGAAGATTTCCTCTGGCGACATGCTGCCTACGGTCTGTGTCAGCTCCGGATTCCACAGGTTGAGTACCTGGTCGTGGAACAGCAGCGACATTCCCGGCACGAGCACCCACCAAACGGCAAGCGAACCGAGTGTTATGATAAAGGCATATTTCAGTCCTACAATATATCCGAGACCGAACACTGCCGCTCCGGTGTTTATCTTGAACACCAGCTTCGCCTTCTCGGCAAGTGTCTCCCCGAAGCCTACTACACGTGTAGTGAAATTCTCGTTCCACCATCCGAAAGTGGCAACGACAAAGTCGTATAAACCGCCCACGATTCCGGCAAGCAACAATGGCTTAGCCTGGCTGCCGCCCTTTGCACCGGACACGAGCACCTGTGTCGTTGCCGTTGCCTCCGGGAACGGGTATTTGCCGTGCATGTCGCTGACAAAATATTTGCGGAAAGGAATGAGAAACAGTATTCCGATTATTCCACCAAGCAGCGAACTGAGGAATATCTTGAAGAACGAAACACTCATGTCCGGGTATTTTGCCTGAAGGATGTAGATGGCAGGCAGAGTAAAGATTGCTCCTGCCACGACAGCACCGGAACAGGCTCCGATACTCTGAATTATAACGTTCTCTCCCAAAGCCTTGCTGCGCTTCGAGGCGGTAGACACTCCCACGGCAATGATGGCTATCGGTATGGCTGCCTCAAACACCTGACCCACTTTGAGTCCTAAATATGCAGCAGCTGCCGAGAAGAGCATTGTCATGAGTATTCCCCACGTTACTGACCACATGTTGACCTCGGGATATACCTTCTTCGGACTCATTATCGGTTCGTAGCTTTCTCCCTCCTTTAATTCCCTGAACGCATTGTCAGGGAGTTGCATGTTTTCTTTTTCTTCCATTATTATTTTTATTTTTTGTTATTTTCATTCCAATATCTTTACCAGCTCCTCCATTCCTGCCGAAGCGCCTTTCACTATCTGATGTATATCGTGCGGTCCGCCGGCACGCGTCGGCTTCGGGTCTATAAGATAAACGGGAGTTCCCGGACGAACATATTCTATAAGTCCGGCAGCGGGATAAACATTCAGCGAAGTTCCGATAATAACAAAGATATCGGCCTCTTGAACCTTCTCGATTGCCGGTTCTATCATAGGCACACTCTCTCCGAAAAATACGATAAAGGGGCGCAGCAACGACCCGTCACCAGCCTTCTCTCCATGGGCTACGGTAATGTCGGGCGGAGTAAGTGTCTTTATAAAGCGTGGGTTATACGGATCTCTCGACGAACAGACTTTCATCAGTTCTCCGTGCAGATGAATAACATCTTTCGACCCTGCCATCTCATGAAGGTTGTCAACATTCTGAGTAACAACGCTAACATCGTATTTCTCCTGCAACTCTGCCACAAGTTCATGCCCGCGGTTAGGTTTTGCATCGACAAGCTTTCCGCGGAGCATATTATAAAAGTCATTCACGTATTCTGGGTCAGCCTCCCATGCTTCATGGGTGGCAACACGGCTAACGGGATAATTCTCCCACAGTCCGTCAGCATCACGGAAAGTGCTTAGTCCGCTCTCGGCAGACATTCCTGCACCGGTAAGTACAACAATCTTCTTCATAATCATTCAGTTTTTTGAAAGCCTGCATAAACAGCGTTTCTACATAATTACTTTATCATAGCAAAGCATAAAATGCTTTAAGAATGCACAAAATTAGCGTTTTTTCTTTAATACTGCACACTTAGTCAGATAAAAATAGTACCTTTGTGCGCTTTTGATATGATACTAAAGCCTTACGATGGCTGTATCAGCCTCAAAGTGTAATATTATAAACTAAAAATACATAAAGACAAGCAAATGGACAAAGTAAGCTACGCCCTCGGTTTGGGCATTGGTCAGCAATTGGCTCAGATGGGCGCATCAGATCTTAACATTGATGATTTCGCAGCAGCTATCAAAGACGTTATAAACGGAAAAGAACTAAAAGTATCGCATAAAGACGCACAGACTATCGTTCAGGACTATTTCCGCAAGCAGGAAGAGCGCATCAACGCCCAGCGTGCAGAACAGGGCAAGGTTGCCAAGGCTGAAGGAGAGGCTTATCTAAAGGAGAACGCCAAGAAGGAAGGTGTGGTAACACTGCCAAGCGGACTGCAGTATATGGTGCTCCAAGAGGGCGACGGCAAAAAGCCGAAGGCTACCGACAAAGTGAAATGCCACTACGAGGGATTCCTTATCAACGGACAGGTCTTCGACAGCAGCATACAGCGCGGTGAGCCTGCAGTATTCCCTCTCAACCAGGTTATACCGGGATGGACAGAAGGTTTGCAGCTTATGCAAGAGGGTGCAAAATACCGTTTCTTCATTCCTTACATCCTCGCTTATGGCGAGAGTGGAGCAGGAGCATCTATTCCTCCTTTCGCAACCCTCATCTTTGATGTTGAACTGATAAAGGTGATGTAAAGAAGCTATAAAGTATAGAAAGCCTAGAACTTCTAGAAAACCTAGAAAACCTAGAACTTCTAGAAAGCCTAGAACTTCTAGAAAACCTAGAACTTCTAGAAGAACTAGACAATCTATAAATCCCATCAAAAAAATAAACAAAAAAAACGAAATAAACAAAAATGAAGAAAATTACATTACTCGCAGCAGCTGCAGTTGTTGCTGCAGGCTTCGCTTCATGCGGAAAGTCAACCCCAAAGGCTGACTTGAAGAACAATGTAGACTCTCTGAGCTATGCCATCGGTATGGCACAGACACAGGGACTGAAAGATTATCTCGTTAGCAACCTGGGCGTTGATACAGCTTATATCGACGAATTTATCAAGGGACTTAACGAGGGTGCCAACGCTGGCGACGACAAGAAAAAGGCTGCTTACTATGCCGGTATACAAATCGGTCAGCAGATTTCTAACCAGATGGTACGCAGCATCAACCACGAACTCTTTGGTGAGGATTCTACCAAGACTATCTCTCTGAAGAACTTCATGGCTGGATTCATCAGCGGAACAACCGGCAAGAAGGGACTCATGACTGTTGAGCAGGCTCAGAAAGTGGCTCAGCTCAAGATGCAGGAAATAAAAGACGAGTCGATGTCTAAGCAGTATGGTGCATACAAGAAGCAGAACGCTGCCTTCGTTGCAAAATACAGTAAGGGTGCCGGCGTGAAGAAACTCAAGGGCGGAGTATGCTATAAGGTATTGACTGCCGGAACTGGCGAGGTTCCTACCGCTACTTCTACCGTAAAACTGATGTACGAGGGAAAGACTATCGACGGAAAGGTATTCGACAGCAGCTACGAGCGCAAAGAACCGGCTTCTTTCCAGGTTAACCAGGTTATCCCGGGATTTACCGAGGCTCTTACACACATGCCTGTAGGTAGTACTTGGGAGGTTGTTATTCCTCAGGAATTGGCTTACGGCTCTCGCGACCAGGGACAGATCAAGCCTTTCTCTACTCTTATCTTCAAAATCCAACTCATCAGCATCGAGAAGAGCGAGCCACAGGCTGCCGCCGGCGGTCAGCAGATGACTCCTGAGCAGAAGGCTAAGCTCGAGGCTGCTATCAAGGCTGCTCAGGCTAAGCAGCAGTAATGGATTAGGGATTAGAGAAGAGAGAATAGAGATTATATCTTTTTAATTTTGTATCTATTTTCAAAAGATCCGAGATTAGAGAATAAGGATTAGAGATTATAGAAGTTTAACCGGCAGACGGTTGACTTAACATTTATAGAGTTGGCAAGTAGCAGGAAGTGACCGGGAATATCCTCGTCAACTTGTCTACTTGTCAACTTGTGTAATATATAAAAACTAACAGCAAGATGAAAAAAACATTATTTGTCGCTCTCGCCCTTATTGCAAGCGGAGCGTTCTCTACGGCATACGCCGCCAAGAAGGACAAGAAAGCTAAAAAGACGGAAACTGTTGCTGAAACAGTTAAGCTGAACACTAAGTCAGACTCTCTGAGCTATGCTGCCGGCATGGCGCGCACAGATGGACTGCTGCCTTATCTGAAGCAGAACTTTGGCGTAGAGGAGAGCGATATGGCTGATTTCTTGAAAGGATACGAGGATGTACTGAAACAGGGCATGAGCAATAAGGTGAAGGCGTATGCTGCCGGACAGCAGATTGCTCTTATGGTTGACGGCAGAATGTTGCCTTATCTGAAGGAGGAATTCAAGAACGCTAAGGATTCCATCAACGGCAAACTCTTCAACGAGGGCTTTATCGCAGCGCTGAAGAAAGACAATTCCGTTTTTGCCGACTCCGTTGCAAAGCCTTACTTCGAGAAAGCTGTGAAGGCTAATATCGAGGCTGAAAATCAGAAGACAAAGAAGATTGGAGAGGCTTTCCTCGCACAGAATGCCAAGAAGGAAGGCGTGGTTACGCTGCCAAGCGGACTGCAATATAAGGTGCTGACTGCCGGAACGGGCGAGAAGCCTAAGGCTACTGACCGCGTGAAGGTAAAGTACGAGGGAAAAACTGTAGAAGGCAAGGTGTTCGACAGCAGCTACAAGCGCAATCCACAGACTACCACCTTCGGCGTTACTCAGGTTATCAAGGGTTGGACTGAGGCTCTGCAGCTGATGCCTGTAGGCAGCAAGTGGGAGCTTTATATTCCTTATAACCTTGCTTATGGCGAGAGAGGTGCCGGACGCGACATCAAACCTTATGATGCCCTTATCTTCACCGTTGAGCTTGTTGACATTGAGAAACCGGAGGCTAAGGCTGCTGAAAAATCTAACGAGAAACCGGCTGTAAAGGTTGCCAACAAGTTGGTTGGAAAGAAGAACCTTTCTAAGGGTAAGAAGAAATAATACTTACGACAAGAGGTCGTATCTAAGAAATAAACATACGGCAAGGCCGTATCATTAATCATAAGAAATCCCAGTTGCTTCGTGCAACTGGGATTTCTTATTCATATATATATACTACAGAATCGAAACCTGAATATATTATATCCGTTTATCAAGGCTGCTTGCCGATGTATGCAAGGATACCGCCGTCAACATACAGGATGTGTCCGTTGACGAAGTCGCTGGCGTCTGAAGCAAGGAACACAGCCGGTCCCATAAGGTCCTCTGGAGTGCCCCAGCGTGCAGCAGGAGTCTTGCTCACGATGAAGCTGTCGAACGGATGGCGGCTGCCGTCAGCCTGACGCTCACGCAGAGGAGCAGTCTGAGGAGTTGCGATATAGCCCGGACCGATACCGTTACACTGGATATTGTGCTCGCCGAACTCAGAGCAGATGTTGCGTGTCAGCATCTTCAGTCCGCCCTTGGCAGCAGCGTATGCAGAAACCGTCTCGCGACCCAGCTCGCTCATCATAGAGCAAACGTTGATAATCTTTCCGTGACCCTTCTTTATCATTCCCGGCAGTACAGCCTTAGATACTATGAACGGAGCGTTGAGATCGATGTCGACAACCTGACGGAAGTCCTCTACCGACATTTCTGTCATAGGAATACGCTTGATGATACCGGCATTGTTTACGAGGATATCGATGACGCCAAGCTCCTTCTCGATGTCGGCAACCATCTTTTTCACCTCGTCCTCTTTCGTTACGTCGCAGATATATCCCTTGGCGTCGATACCCTTAGCCTTATAGTCGGCAAGAGCCTGATCCATGTGGTGCTGCGAGCGGCAGTTGAAGGCAATCTTTGCACCTGCCTGTGCATAAGCCTCGGCAATGGCGAAGCCGATACCGTAGGCTGCTCCCGTAATAAGGGCTACTTTGCCCTCAAGGGAGAATTTTTTTGAAAATGTATCCATATTACTTATTTAAACTGTTAGTTTGTTTTCTCTTGTTCTTTTATTCCACCACGACCGTCCCTTGAATTCACTGATTTCAAAGAAGTCATTTGAGTTCGCTGATTTCAAAGAAGTCCTGGTCGCCATAGTCCTGGTTTTCTCCTCCCATTCCCCAGATAAAGGTATAGTTATGGGTTGCCGCTGCCGAATGAATGCTCCATTCAGGCGACAATACAGCCTGGTTGCCCTTCATCCATATATGTCTTGTCTCTTGCGGTTCACCCATAAAATGGCATACAGCCTGGTTTTCAGGGAGTTCGAAATAGAAATACGCCTCCATTCTGCGACTGTGTACGTGTGCCGGCATGGTATTCCACACACTTCCCGGAGCAAGCTCCGTCATACCCATCTGCAACTGGCATGTGGGCAACACCTGAGAAACTATCATCTTGTTGATATTGCGCTCATTACTTGTCTCCAGCGCTCCCATGTGGGCAACGAGGGCATCTTCTTTCGTAACCTTTCGGCACGGGTATTCCTTGTGGGCAGTGGTACTGTTGAAATAGAACAGTGCCGGCTTGCTCTTGTCGTCGCTGCCGAACACCACATCCCTATCTCCTCTACCTATATACAAAGCCTCCTTGTATCCGAGTCGGAATGTCTGGTCGCCCACCATTACGTAGCCGCTACCGCCTACATTAAACACGCCAATCTCGCGGCGCGTAGTGAAATGCGGTGCCTTGAGCGGATCGATAGCCTCAAGTTTCAGCTCCTCGTCGACGGGTTCTGCTCCGCCCACAATCATGCGGTCGTACATGGAGTATACCATATTCACCTCGTCGGCGGCAAAAAGACGCTCTATCAAGAAGTCCTCCCTCAGCCGCTCCGTGTCGTATGCCTTGGCATCGCGCGGGTTTGCAGCATATCTTAATTGATAATTTGTTTTCATACGTATTGTGTTTAACTTATGCAAAGATAATGCAAATCGAAGGCAATACAAACCAAACTTGTTTGGATTTATTGCTGAGATGCAGCTTATCTTATGCAAAGATAATGCAAATCGAAGGCAATACAAACCAAACTTGTTTGGATTTATTGCTGAGATGCAGCTTATCTTATGCAAAGATAATGCAAATCGAGAGGAGAACGAAATGAATCCATTCATTTCTTATCCCGAGATGCAGCTTATCTTATGCAAAGATAGCAAAAGTATTAAACAATGGCAAATAAATTCTTTTCTTTCACAGAAAATCATTAAGTTTGCAGAAAATATGAAAACGTATTCCTATGGCAAACAACTCTTCTTTATGGCAAGACGACTACTGGATTCTGCTTCTTCAGGCATACCAGCAAAAGCCCGTCGGCATGAAGCCGCTATACAGTCGCTTGATGGTAGAACTTGCCCTCGAGCTTCATATCAGTCCGGAGTATCTCCACTCTCGAATGTTTGAACTCAGGAATGCCGCCACGCCGAGTATCAAGCGGCTCTGGGAGCGTTACGGCAAGAAGTCTTCGCGCCTTAACCGCTATGCAGAGACCGTGAGAAACATGAACGGATTCTGCAACGGAAAATCTTTCTACGAAGGAGTTGATACGGTGGCGTCGTTTGAGCAGGATTTTCTGCCAATACCTAAGTATGAGAATCTGAAGCCCGTGATGCTTATTCTCGTTCTCGACCTCTATTTCCGCCTTACTCCTATTACCATGAATGCCGAAACGCCAGAGGTGAGGGAACTTGCCAAACTGATGAGGGTTCCGGTGGAGGATGTCGTGGGGATAATGGACGTATATCAGATTCTCGACCCCTATCTGAGCCGCAACGAGTTTATGGTTACGCCGCTGCTCGCCCCTTGCCAAAAGATTTGGCAGCGCTACGGCAACGGGAATATTGAGGAGCTCGCCGCCATCGCCGCACAGCTGAAGGATTTTTTCAAGTAGTCCGTGTGTGTTAGCTTGTTTATTTTTGAGGTTTTACGTACCCTCCCCCGCCTCCCACTCCGGGGGCGGAGCAGTTACCATTGACTGTAAAAAATATTTGTTACCATTGACTGTAAAAAATATTTGTTACCATTGACTGCAAAGAGGATTTATAACCATTGACTGCAAAAAGTTTGTTACCATTGACTCAATTTTCTTATGAGCAATAAGGGTAGCCGCTCCGCCCCCGGAGGGGGAGGCGGGGGAGGGGAAGACAATATTCCTTATAAATATATAACTACAAACCTTACTCATTATGTAAAAGGAATACCTTTTTTGACTTTCTTTTTGTAAACTAAAAACAAAAAAAACGATATAATCAGGGTTATTAGAGTTGATTTATATCAAATAAACATGGTAATATGCTAAAAAACATGTTTCAACTATTGTGTACGAACACAAAAATGTATACCTTTGCAACGTGTTCGGGAGAATACATTTTTCATAGGTTAGTAGTTTGATAGATTTAAGGTAAAGATTATGTTATTAGATTTTAAGACGACAATGACGTTGATGACGGTAGCTGTTATGACAGCAATTAGCTTCATCGGTTACTATCACAACAGAATTCGTTGAAAAAAGAATGTTTTCAGGAGGCCGGTATGAGTGATTCATGTCGTCCTCTATTTTTTTATACGTTTGAAACTTGACAAACGGATTTCCAGTCAAATTAATATTTCCCATTCATACTTTTCATCATCATGCAGCAAAGCATAGCTTTAGCAGCAGCGTTTGATATACCCGCACGGAGCATTTGGGCTAAATACTAAAAGCGTTTGGGCAAAACACCAAAAGTGCAAGGGCAAAGCACCAAAAGTGCAAGGGCAAAGCACCAAAAGTGCAGGGTTAGTATATTTTTTTTGCCACTTACGGAAGATCCTACTTTCTTATATAAATGGCTTGAATAAAGCGGGTGAGGGTAAAAAATTTACCCTCACACTATCCCTCACACTTTATTCGTCTGCATATCAGCATGTTATACTAAAGTGTGAGGGTGTGAGGGTAAAATCACCGAAAAAAAATTTTTTTTCAATAATGCAGTTCCCTGAAACTACTTGGAGAGCGATGTAACAGGATTTCTCACTCCCTTCATGCTCGTAAGGAACGCCTTTGCACTGCCGAAACGCAGGAACATGTCGAGACGTATCGGGATATGGTTCTGATCGTCGGTAACGTAGAATCTTACGATCTCTTTCCATTTCTTGTTTTCATACTCTAAGTATGACAGCTCCGCACAACGGTATTTCTTGCCGTTATCGGCCTTTATCTTTGTTGTGCCGTTGAAGCGCAGGCGTGCCGGACTGGTATTCTTCCCGTCAGCAATGGGGAAGTCTACCGTATGTCCCTTCTTCCAGTTTGCCGAACTGAACGAGCGTGCACGCAGGAAGATATTGAGCATATCGAAGACGCAACTCTGCGGATTGATGTTTTTCCACAGATGCGAACCGTCGTTCTGCTGGCGATGGAGGCGCAGATGCGGCTTGCCGCCAGGATAGGTGTAGAACACTTCGTCTACGGTGTATCGCTTGCCCTCGCGTGCTCCCTTGCGGAAATACAGGGGTTCCAGATCGCGCGTTGCATAGCACAGCAGCGTATCGCGGAGTACGAACATATTGTCGACCTTGTTGTTTCCCCTTGTCGTCAGACTGCTGCGGTATGCCGGTTTGCCCTTGTATGTGCTCTCTACGGTATACATGCTGGCGGTGCCTGCCTTTACCCATACGAACTTCCAGTTGTAGTAAAGGTTATACGAAAGGAACTCTCCGCCTTTGAACGCCGTGTTCCGGAACGAGCACTGGGCGTTTATCGCCATACTCACCATAAGGAACACGAGCATAAGGATTTTTCTTCTCTTCATACGTAGTTATATTTTACAGAATATTTCTTATCAATATTGACTCGGCAGCGGAATGCCCATTTTCTTTGCCCTGTCGGCATTGCGGCGCTTTATCGTCTTGTCTTTCTCAGGCTTCTGCTTCGTTATGGCATAAGGCTTCTGATGGGCTGCATCGCGTGCCGTGGGGTTCCAGTTGAGCGTAACGTCCCATTTTGCCTTACATTCTATGGCTTCGGGATAATAGAAGGTTTCTTCGGGCTGGCGGTCGGCGGCATAGTCGCCGGTGTCCCAGATGCCGTTCTTGTTTGAATCGATGAACATGCGCATATAGTATGTTCCGGGATTGACATAGAAGAATTCGGCATTGCCGTTGCGGGTGGACACGGTCTTCACTACCTTGTCTGACGCATCGAGCAACTGCGCCACTACCGTCGTGTCTTCCATTCCGGAGATGGTCATGAGCAGCGAACTGTATTCGTCTTCTGACTTTACTTTCATTCCCTGTTTGAATGACGGACTGACGGCTCCGTAGATATCGGTAAATGCCGTGGAATCTATCTCCAGACTGTATTCTACATCCGGTCGCCATTCGCCTACTATCTCGTATCTCCTTGCCACGTCTTTCACCTTGCGGAAGAGGAATTTCGACTTATACCACAGTGTGTCGTGCTTGGCATATAGATGTATCATCGAAGTGTCAATGCGGGCTATCGGCGTCGGCATGTCGATGAAGATGTTCTTGTCGGGGTCGGGCTGCGACATCACGCTGTATTTTGGTTCGAGCCCCTCTGTCGGCATCTCCGTTTCGTATTCCTTGCCCCGCTTCTTTGCCTTGTCTTGTGCCTTCTTCCACTCTTCATACTTGCGTGCTTTGTCTTTCATTCTCTTCTCGTATGACACTTTGGGAAGGATGTCGAGTGTATCGGTATTGCTAACGAGGTTGCCGAGCGTATCGGTTGCCATATACGTAAGACTTACCATGAGCGTGTCTTGGTTAACGAGCGACGTATCGCGCAACCAATAGTTCACGGTGTCGTTCTTCAGGGAATGTTCCACGACAAAGGCATTGTCGCTGTTGAAGTTCAGTCCCTTTACCTCCGGCAGCCTCTTGTCGCCACCGCTGAAGAAGAGGGTGAATAAGCGTGGGTCCTTGCGTTCTGTTTTCAGGAAGTAGCGGTCGGTCTGGGTTTCTGTAAATGCCTTCAGCACGATGTCGTCTGGAATAAAGCGGGTGTACCCCACACTGCGTATCGAGTCGATATGCAGGGAGTCGCGCCAGATGGTGTCCTGTCGGGTGGCTGCCGTAAAGCGAGGGTCTATAACGTCGTGGTTGAAGGCTATCATCTCGCTCTTCTGGTTGAAGCAGTAGTTGCCGTCGGCATCCTGTAGCGCCACGATGCGGTATTTGCCCGGAGCGATGCCGCGCACTATGAAATGTCCGCGACTGTCGGTTCTGGAAACGCGCAGCAGCGGTTTGTCGAGAAACGGGTCGATATACTGTCCCTTGTCGTCCTTTGCGCTCAGCTGCCATCTGTTTCCGTCGGTAGAGAAGTTCTGGTCGAGGGCATACAGTCCTACGAGAATTCCCTTCAGCGGCTCCAGATTCTCGGCATTAACCACGTTTCCCGACACTTCGAGCGTGTCGATATGATCGGCGGTGGAGAAGCTATAGGTGAAGTTTCCGAGCGGATTTCCCTCATTGTTGTCGGAGATGGCATCAGAGAAGTCCACGGTATAGGTTGTATTCTCCTTGAGAGAATCCTTCAGTTCCACGATAATCTTCTTTCCGGCACCTTTAATCTCCGGTGTCTCCAGCTGTGGCGGGGATACGACAACCTTTTCCGTCGGGTTGTCAACCTGTATGAACTCGTCGAAATATATGGCGATTTTCTTTGACCTCACGTTTACGCCCTTGTCGGCAGGCGAGCAGCCCACTATCCGCGGCGGTGTTTCGTCATACCATCCGCCGTCGGGCTGTCCCATCTTTGCACACGAGGCAAGAACGGCAACCAGTGAGAACAAGAGTGCCCACGCAAAATATCTTGTCGTTTTTCTTGTCATATATTTATCAGTTCATCTTCAACATTTCGTCAATATTCTTCCGACTGTTGCTGAGTCGCGGCACCTTATGCTGTCCGCCGAGTTTTCCTTTCGACTTCAGCCAGTCGTTGAACAGGTTATGTCGTGCCTTTACGATTTCGAGATGCTGCAGCGTGATGTTCTTGTAGCGCTTTGCCTCGTAGTCGCTGTTTATCTCCTGGAGCTTGGTGTCGAGCAGGGCGGCAAACTGGTTCAGGTCTGCCGGTTCTTTAGAGAATTCTATCAGCCACTGGTGGCGGCATTTGGCATTGTCGTCCATAAACACTGGTGCTGCCGTATATTCCAGCACCTCGGCGCCCGTCTGTTCGCAGGCGTATGCCAGTCCCTTCTCGGCATTGTCTACGATAAGTTCCTCGCCAAAGGCATTTATGAAATGCTTTGTCCTTCCGGTGATGACGAACTTATACGGGTTTTTCGAAGTGAACATCACCGTATCGCCGATGATATAACGCCACAGTCCGCATGATGTGGAGATTACCATGGCATAATTCTTGTTCGTCTCCACTCCCCATAGCGGAACGATAGTTGGATTCTCGGTTCCGAACTCGTCCATCGGGATGAACTCATAGAACACTCCATAGTCTATCATCAGCAGCATTGCCTTGTCGGCGGGGTCGTTCTGTATGCCGAAGAATCCCTCGCTGGCATTGTAGGTCTCCATATAGTGCATGTTGGGCGAGGTGATAAGCTGCTCGTATTGTTTGCGGTAAGGTGTGAAAGCCACTCCGCCATGGAAGAAAACTTCCAGGTTTGGCCATACCTCCTCCAGGTGTTTCTTGCCTGTTAGCTCCATCACGCGAGTGAGTACGGAGAGCATCCACGAGGGCACTCCGCTGATATTCGTAACGTTCTTGTTTATCGTTTCCCTTGCTATGCGGTCGCGCTTTATCTCGAAGTCGGAGAGTAGGGCAGTGGATTTCTTTGGCACTCTTACGAGATTGGCAAGCGGATTGATGTTCTCGATGAGTATCGCACTGAGGTCGCCCACGAGCGAATCGGCTACATCATAGTTCGGCGAATGGCTTCCGCCGAGGATAAGGCTCCTGCCGTCGAACAATCGGCTGTTGGGGTTGTTCTGCAGATACAGTGCCACTACATCCTTTCCGCCGGCATAGTGGATATGCTGCAGTCCGTCGTGGCTCACGGGGATGAACTTACTCTTGTCGTTTGTCGTTCCAGAGGATTTGGCATACCATTTCACTCTGCCTTTCCACAACACGTCGCGCTCCCCGTGTCTCATTCGGTCGATATCGCCTTTCAGTTCTTCGTAGGTATTGAGGGGCACGCTGTCGGCAAACTTTTCGTAGCTGTTTATCGTACTGAAAGTATGTTTGCGTCCATACTCCGTGTCTTTTGCCGTAGTCGTGAGGTCTTCAAGAGTGTGCATCTGCAGCTGCTGAGCCTCGTTGTCGTAGCGTTCTATCTCCCTCTGGCGGGAAGTGAACGCATTTCTTACTATATGGGTTAAACTCATTTTATTATTGTTTTTTTAGAAGACATTATTACCGCGATATTCTTTTCGGGTGGTTTTATTACCTGTTGTCTTTCCTTATCAATTCAAGCAATTTCTCGACGGCTTCTTCCTCCGGAATGTTCTTCTCTATACATTCCTTCTTGCGGTATAGAGAAATCTTGCCCCTTCCGGCACCCACATATCCGTAGTCGGCATCTGCCATCTCGCCCGGACCGTTCACTATGCATCCCATGATACCTATCTTCAGTCCCTTCATTTCCTTTGTCGCCTCTTTTATTCTGGCGATGGTGGAACGCAGGTCATACAGGGTGCGACCGCATCCCGGACAACTGATGTATTCTGTCTTCGTGGTACGAAGGCGTGCTGCCTGCAGAATGCCAAAGGCCGTAGCCTCGATGTCGTCAGAAGGGAGCGTTCCGTTGTTCATCAGCCATATACCGTCGGCCAGTCCGTCGAACATCAGTGCTCCCATGTCGGCTGCTGCCTCAAGCTGGAAGTCGCCTTTCTCCTCCTTGCTGTGGGAGTATGCCTGACAGAATACCACAGGGTTCTTTATCCCTTCGTTCATAAACTCATGTACCAGTGCGCGCTGTTCTCCCAAGCGGTTGGTGTTGTTGCTAACGCTTACCACAACCACGTCTGGATTCATCCTTAGACAAGGGATATACTCGGCACTCGGTGCTCCATAGGGCAAAACGAGGAATTTTATCTTTGCCGTAACGCCGTTGAGGAACGGAATGGCATTATATGGGAATATAGGGAACAGGTTTTTCTTGTTTATATTTGCATATGCCGTATTGTTGTCGTCGGCTCCAACAACATTTGCCACCGGGGAACCGATGATTTTGGCATAGACATTGAAATCCACTATATACTTCTGGTTTGGATCGAGCGCCTCCGGAACTTTGGAGCCAAGATAGATGAAGTCAGGCTTTAACTCGCTGTCTGAGGAATTTACAGTGCCGGATATTCTGCTGCTTATTACGACGGGAACGTTGTCGCCGCCGATACAGTCTACTGCCGTTGTCTTTCGCCTTTCGGGAGAAATCCAGTTGAAACCGCTGAAGGCTTCGCCCGGCACGAGCATGTGGCCAGTACGTTTCGTGATATATTCCACGAGATGCTTAGCCACGGGAATTTCTGCCTCCGGATCTTCGCTGAGCGACACTCGTATAGTGTCGCCAATGCCGTCGGCGAGCAATGCTCCGATGCCAACAGCACTCTTTATCCTGCCGTCTTCTCCCTCTCCAGCTTCGGTAACTCCAAGGTGTAGCGGATAGTCCATCTGCTCCTTTGCCATAGTGTCGACGAGGAGGCGGACTGACTGTACCATAACTACCGTATTACTTGCCTTTATCGAGATGACAACATCGTTGAAATTCTCTCTCTTGCATATACGGAGAAATTCCATGCAGCTCTCTACAATGCCGGCCGGCGTATCGCCGTAGCGCGACATGATGCGGTCTGACAACGAACCGTGGTTTACTCCGATTCTCACTGCCGTATGGTTCTCCTTGCAGATATTTAGAAACGGAACAAAGCGCTTTTCTATCTTCTTCAGTTCCTCGGCATACTCTTCATCAGTGTATTCAAGTTTCTTGAACGTGCGTGCCGGGTCTACATAATTGCCGGGATTTATCCTTACCTTTTCGGCATAGAGGGCTGCCACATCGGCAACATTGGGATTGAAATGCACGTCGGCAACCAATGGTGTCATGTATCCATCCTCTCGCAGACGGGCATTGATATTCTTAAGATTCTCCGCCTCGCGCACTCCCTGAGTGGTAAGGCGCACATACTCCCCACCTGCTTTTATTATACGTTCAGCCTGTGCCACGCAAGCCTCGGTATCGGTTGTCGGTGTGGTAGTCATCGACTGCACTCTTATCGGGTTATCGCTGCCGAGAGGAGTGGCGCCGACGTTTACCTGATGGGTAGGGCGACGGGAGTAGTTGAAGAGGTTTATCTCGTAATTCATCTTTTATCTTTTCTTTATTATAATTGGCACAATATCATTATGCCTAATATGCATAATAGGCATACTATGCATAATAGGCATGATAGCCTTTCAGGCCTTACAACATCAATTAGTCTTGAAGTTATATTTCACTTCAGCAAGATCCTTGTTTGCCTTTTCTATTTTGGCACCCAGTCCAGCTTTATAGCTTTTCATCTTGTCGGCAAGTTTCTCGTCGGCAAGAGCCATAATCTCCACTGCAAGTATTGCAGCATTCATTGCGCCGTTGATGCCTACGGTAGCTACAGGTATGCCCGGTGGCATCTGTATGATGCTAAGCATTGCATCCATACCGTCGAGGGCACTGCCTTTGATAGGCACGCCGATAACTGGCAGTGTGGTTGATGCTGCGATAACTCCCGGCAGTGCTGCAGCCATTCCGGCTCCGGCGATGATAACCTTGAGTCCTCTTCCTGCTGCCTCTTTGGCAAAGGTCTCTACGGCATCCGGTGTGCGGTGTGCCGAGAGGGCGTTAACCTCGAACGGAACTTCCATCTCGTCGAGGAACTTCATTGCTTTTTCCATTACAGGCAGATCGCTCGTGCTGCCCATTATAATGCTTACTAATGGTTTCATATTGTATGATGTTTTATTTAAATTGTTTTTTTATTGCTGAGGGTGTAAATGTTATGGGTGGATAGAGGAGATTGAAATGCTAGTATTACTAGAATTACTAGAATTACTAAAAATGCTAGAAACACTAGAATTACTAGAACTTCCAGTAAAAACTAATAACGCCCCAATTTAAATGCCCCCCAACTGTCCACGTTCTCCTTTCTACACCGTTATCACGGTTATGGCTCCCGTCATCACTCCTATGATGAATCCTATGTATATCTGGCGCAGTGTGTGCTGCCTTAGAATCATGCGTGCGCTGCCTATTATGCCGGCAAAGAGGATAATCACCGAGAGCCACCATATCGGATTGAACATGAATATCGCGGCAAATGATGCCAGCGAACCTGCCATGGCTCCTATCGCTGCCATGTGGACGGAGATTTTCCACCACATGTTTATCATGGCACATACTACCTGCGTGGCAAGTGCCGCCACAACAATGCTACCCATGAGATGTGGCATGTGCATAAGCATCATGACATAATAGCACGTAAAGTAACAGAGTATCGATACTACGTATGGTATTATTCTTCTTTCCCTTGCTCCAAACTCAAAAGGTGTCCATCCGTGATAGCTGTGGTAGAGCCTGATGAGTGTGGTAGGCAGCAGACAGGTGAAGAGATAGACCATTATGAGCACAAACACCTTGTAGGTGAATGGCAACAGACTGAGGTAGCTGAATGTGAACAGTGCCGCAAGTCCGATAATCGGCAAGTAGAACGGCGACGAGAGTAAGCTCACCGCCTTTGCCATTGTCATGATATTCCTGATTTTCATTTTTTCCTTAAACGTGCAACGGGTATGCCTAATTGTTCCCTATATTTTGCTATCGTGCGGCGTGCCACGGGAATTCCCTTCTGTGAGAGAATCCTTGTCAGAGCATCGTCGCTATATGGTTTTTTCTTGTCTTCTGCGTCGATTGCCTCTTTCAGTGCGAGTTTTATTTTCCTTGTCGACAGTTCTTCGCCGCTTTCGGTCTTTATGCTGTCGCTGAAGAAATGGCGCAGTTTGAATGTTCCCCATCTTGTCTGGGCGTATTTCATGTTGCTTACACGGGAGATCGTAGATTTGTCGAGCCCCGTGCGGTCGGCAACGTCTTGAAGTATCATCGGCTTTATGTCGCTCTCGTCGCCATCTTGAAAGAAGCGGCGCTGTATGTCGATTATTGCCTTCATGGTGAGACGCATGGTTTGCTGCCTCTGCTTTACGGCATCGATGAATCCCTGTGCGCGGTCTACTTTCTCCTTGGCATACAACAGGGCTTCCTTGTCGCGTCTCGACATCGACTTTTTATTTTCCTTGTATCCTTTTATAAGTTCCGTAAACGACGGTGAGACGGAGAGTTCCGGTATATGTCCGTTGTTGATATAGAACGACACGGTACCGTCGTCTGCCGTATCCACGATAAAGTCTGGCGTTATCTGCTGCATGTTCTTTCCCTCGGTTTCCCCGAGCGAGGCTCCCGGCTTCGGGTTAAGCCGGAGGAGTTCGGCATGCACCTTTTCGGCTGTTGCCTCGTTCATTTCCGTCTGCCTTACGATTTTGTCCCAGCGCTTGTTCATGAACTCGTCGAAATGGTCTTTTATCACTGTTTCCATGAGTTCCGTAATCTTCGTCTTGGGCTTTCTCCTTATTTGCAGCAACAGACATTCTTTCAGGTTTCCAGCCCCGATTCCTGCAGGATCGAAGGTCTGAAGAATTTTTATCATCTGTTTCACTTCATCTTCCGTGCAGTCGATGTTGTGGTATATGGCGAGTTCGTCACAGATGCTGTCGGCAGATTTCCGCAGCAGTCCGTCGCTGTCGAGCGACCCTATAACATACTCCATTATCTGCTGTTGCTTGTCGGTAAGCTCTATTTCGCCCATCTGTTCCTTTAGCCTGTCATAGAAGGAAGTCTGTTCTCCGTATATCATCTCCTCATAGTCGGCATTGTCGTTGTTCGTTCCGCTATAGAATGTTGACGAGTCTGAGTCAGACATTCTGTCGTCCATTCCGATATTCGAGAGAGCTTCGTCGAGAGCCGACTGGCGTTCTTCTTTTTCCGTTTCCGACATTTCTTGCATCTCCGGTGTCGTCTCTCCTCCCGTAGCATCGTCGATGGCCGGAGTGTTGTCAGAGAAAGCAGCGTCATCCGCTCCTGTTACTTCCATAGCAGGGTTATCGTCGATTTCGGCTTGAACGTTCTGTTCCAGTTCCGTAATCGGCATTTCGAGCATTTTCACGGCAAGCATCTGCTGCTGAGTGAGTTTCTGCGTCTGTATAGCCTTTTGCTCTTGGCTTTGGATTAACTTCTGTGACATATCGCTGCAAAAGTATAAAATTTTATTGTTATACGGATTACGCTGATAATAAATAATTCGTCATTTGCGTTTTTTACGTATCTGCACTTCAATTTTTACTTTTTGTAAATCAAGGTCAGTCCGTCGCGCAGCGGCAGCATCACCCTTTCCACTCTCTCGTCTTTCGCCACAAAATCGTTGAAGGTTTCAATGCCGTGTGTCTGCTTGTCTTTGTCATAGGCGTGGTCCACCACGTGTCCGTCCCAGAGCGTATTGTCGGCAAGGATGAAGCCTCCGGGCTTGAGCAATGAGAGCACCGTCTCGTAAGCCTCCATATATGTGCGCTTGTCGCCGTCGATAAACGCCATGTCGAATTCCACGCCGAGTTTGGGAGCCTCTTTCACGGCATCGCCGATAATGAACTTTATCTTGTCGGCTACCGGTGAGTTTTCTATCCACGGACGCGTAAAATCCTCCTGTTCGTCGTTTATCTCGAAGGTATATACCATTCCTCCTTCTTCCAGTCCTTCGGCAAGACAGATGGCACTGTATCCGCTGAAGGTTCCGATTTCGAGAATATTCTTCGGTTTAGCCATTCTGACGAGCATTTTCAGCACACGCCCCTGCAGATGTCCACTTGCCATTCTGCCGTGGAGCAGATGGATATTCGTGGCACGGTAGAGGCGATAGAGGTAATCGCCCTCCGGATCGCTATGTGAGAGGATATAGTTTTCTAATTCTGTTGTCATTGTTTTTTTTATTGGAGAACTCGGAGTTATCGAAGTTATTCGGAGTTATCGGAATTCTCAGAGTTCTCGGAGAACTCCGAATAACTCCTCATTCCTAATTCCCCACTCCTAACTCCTCATTCCTAATTCCTAATTCCTAATTCCTAATTCAACAACCCCTCAATCGCCAGCCGGTAAGAGTCAAGACCGAATCCGCAGATTACTCCGCGGCAAGCTGCCGAGATGAACGAGTGGTGGCGGAATTCCTCACGCTGGTGAACATTCGATATATGCACCTCTACAACTGGCGTCTTTATCGCCCGAATGCAGTCGTGGAGCGCCACACTGGTGTGGGTATACGCTCCGGCATTGAGCACGATGCCGTCGAACGAGAAGCCAACTTCCTGCATCTTGTTTATCAGTTCGCCCTCCACGTTGCTCTGATAATATTCTATCTCCACATCTGGGAAACGCTTCCTCAGTTTCGGCAGATAACTCTCAAAAGAGTCGCTGCCATAGATGCCCGGCTCCCTCACACCAAGCAAATTCAGGTTGGGACCATTGATTATCTGTATCTTCATATTGCTGTTTTACTTTCTTTTTTATAACTTTGCCTCGCCTATATTGCGTATACCGTATATATAATAAGGTATATAGCCTATATAAATAAAAGTATACACTTGTGCAAAAGTACAAAATTATCTCTAATTTCATACATTTAATCTACAATTACGGAATTTATTGATATGCAAACAGACAATAAAGCTAATGATGCAGGCATTGTGGGGAAATACATGCGCTTCCTGAAACTGGGGCGCAACTACTCCGAAAATACGCTTGCTGCATACAAGAACGACCTCCAGAAACTGCTCGACTACGCCGAAGCGGAGAATATCCCCGTGCTGAATATCAAGCTCGAAGACTTGCAGCACTTTGCCGCTGCCCTCGTCGACCTCGGTATCACGGCGCGCTCTCAGGGCAGAATACTTAGCGGCGTGCGTGCCTTCTACAGATATCTGCTTGCCGACGGATATGTGGACGAGGACCCTACCGAACTGCTCGAATGGCCTAAGATAGGGGAACATCTGCCCGAAGTGCTCTCCGTTACCGAGGTCGACATGATGGAGAATGCCATCGACCTAACGAAATGGGAAGGACAGCGAAACAAGGCTATCGTGGAAATGCTGTTCAGCTGCGGACTACGCGTTACGGAACTCGTTACACTACATCTCTCCGACCTCTTCCTCGACGAGAAGTTTATCCGCGTAAAGGGGAAGGGGAAAAAGGAGCGACTGGTGCCAATCTCCGACAGTGCCATACGAGAGCTCCATTTTTGGTTTACCGACCGCAATCTGATGAACATTAAGCCCGGTGAAGAAGACTACGTATTTCTGAACCGCCGCGGTGCCCATCTCACCCGTGTCATGATATACACGATGATAAAGCGACTCGCCGACGAAGCCGGAATAAAGAAGAACATCAGTCCCCACACCCTGCGCCACTCTTTTGCCACGGCACTCCTCGAGGGCGGCGCCAATCTTCGAGCCATACAGGAAATGCTCGGTCATGAGAGTATCGGAACTACACAGATTTACACCCATATCGACATGCATACGCTGAGAGACGAGATATTGGAACACCATCCGAGAAACATCTTAAACAGCAAGGCATAGTAACGCCGGAAGCGTTTGGGTTAAATACCAGGAGCGTTTATATGAAACACCGGGAGCGTTTGGGCAAAACGCTGGGAGTAATACACAGTTTATACAAACTATAACTTCAGTAAATGACAAAACCTCTGCATTTAATGTCGCAATTTAATGACTATAACTTTAAAAAATATTAAAAAATAAAGTATTGCGAAACAACGAATACAAATATGTTATATATTTGCAACCCATAAAGTAAAATATGTGTAAACATTACACTGAGGAACAACAATAAGATACGAAAAAACAAAGGTCGTCATGACCACAACATACTAAAGCTAAAGCGGCAGCGGTAAAAAAAAGTCGCATAAAAGAAGTGCCGCTTAAAGCTAAAAACGAAACAATATTTCAATATTTCAGACGTGGGATGCCGGTCTACAAAAGACCGGCACGACCCGCAAATAAAACATTCAAGAATTTTATTATTTACTAAAAAACTGGGTACTACAAATGAAAAAAGATTTGTTCGGAAAGCTCACAGCTTTCAGGAGCATCATCCTATTCTTTTTGGTGATGCTCACAGGATTAGTCGCTAATGCCGACGGAACGGCGGGTTCAGCGACAAAATTGACACCGTATGTCTTAATTTCCAATTCTGGATATGGAGAAGAAGGCAAGACGGCAACTTATTTCAATGACACGAAATTTATCGAACCAAATGTCATTGTATATGAGTCGGAAAAAAAACAAACTCCAATCACAAACCGTTTCTACATCTCCTATTACTTGACAAGTGGTAACAAGACTGGTGCCGACACGACCTACGTCAATGAAAAAGGCAAAATATGGAATGTCGACAAAGTAACAGGAACAAGAGTGGAGACTCGTTATGGCGACGTGGAAACTGGAAGCAAAGCCGGAATTGTTTACGTTCACGTAAAAGTAGTACCAGCAGACCGCTATGCAAATGACTTTACAGAGGCAGAAAATACATATACCATTAGATTAAATAAGGTAAAGGCTGACATTCCTGTACGCGTTGTTCCAAGCTTCGTAACAAACGAAAACTACCACAACGGATGGTATGCTGCCGCAGGTTCAACGATATCACTTCCTAATTTCAAAATAGAATATAAAACTACTGACAGTCGTGACAAGAACAAGAATATGACGCTTGATATAACAAAGCGATTCGACATCACGGCAACAATAGAAGAAGGTTCTGATGCTGAAATCAAAGACTTTGAGGATAAAGACGAAGAAGGAAATACTGTAAAGAGCTATAAGGGACTGAAGATTGGAAACACAACTGGAGAAGTAAAGATAAAATTCTCTTTCAATCCTGTTACCCCCGATGCCTACGAACCACTGAACAATGTGGAATACACATTAAACGTGGTTAATGCGAAAGTACATCCACAAATTGTATTTCCAGAGGGGGGAGACAAAACATATTGGGACTGTACTCAGTACAAAGTCCTACGCCCAACTATATACGACCAGTTTGGAAACGAGTTGACAAACTTCGTTGGTTTCCATCGCGAAGACAGCAAAAAAGCTCTTTGGGCATCATGGAGCATGGCTCCGCTGGCTGACGGAAAGACTATGCATACACCTTACACAGGATATACTCTCAGCGAAACAATGCAAGAAGCGGGCGGGCAGCCACTTCCCGACGGAATAGTTAGAGAAAACGACTGGGCTGCCGTACCTGTGATTTATGGTATGGACAATGTCAATACAGGTCGCCCTGTATACTATAAAGATGTAGCTCTGAATCCATTTGTACAGTATTCCGAATGGGACAAGTTCAACACGGCAAAGATGGCAGAATACGATACAAAAGTTTACTGCCAGGTATATCCAAATAGTAACGACAAAGAAGCAACGAATATTTACGAAGCATCAGAAGCTTCATACAATCTGCACATAATGGTTCGCTCAAGCGAACTCGTGATAGAGCCAGACCCTTCAACTGTCAAGTTCACCAAGGGGTCAACCATTACATGGGAAAACCGCTTCAATGTATATGCCGTACATACGGCAAAGGCAGAAGACAGCCACTTCGGAAGAAAAGAAGGAGACACCGTTACGCTGAAACACAACCTTGACGCAACAGACGCTCAGGATGTGCTGATGAACTACACATTCAAGTTCCGCACAGGCGATGCTGAAGTTACCGGCTACCTGGATGACCATCATGTTACCGTAGACGAGAATGGCAACGTGGTAACCACTCCTGTTGAAGGAAAGACTTATGAAGTGTACTCCTGTGTGAAAGGATATGGAACGGACCCCAACTGGACACTTACTTTCAAAAAGAGCGGACAGATAAACATCCAATATGATGTTTATCCTTGGAACCATTACTATTGTGGACCGGCAGAAGGCAGTGTAGTAATAAACAAGGAGTTTGACGTAGATGACAAGATATCTCCTGTGGTGAAGGTTACTCCAGACCCTATCGTTATCTACACGAAAGACGACGAGTTCCCGACCCAGCCAAACATTTCCGTGACCGACCAACTCGGCGACGATATCAAGGAGAACTACGACTTGACATTCGAGATTGAAGGAGACGACAAGACAAAGAGTGATTTCTCTAAGGGTATCACCATAGACGAAGACGGCAACTTCATCATCAACAAGGGAAATTTGGAAAAAGGCGACTATAAGATAAAGGTAATCGCAACTCCGAAGAAAGGCAAGGAAGACCAGTATGAGCAGGGAGAGACAACTTTCCGTATCATCGTGAAAGACCTCGGCGACCAGCCAAGATTCTCATGGAACGTTTACGACGAGAACGGAAACAGCATCGGAACAGGTTCAAACGGCAATATTCAGCCAGACGACAAGATTCACGGAAAACTCAGCTTCACAGGAGCTGGTCTCGTAAGCGGCGGATATTCAATCGATGCCATTCCTGGTCTTGCCATCCAGCTTGGAAAGGTTTCCGAGGCTAAAGGCGACAGCGCAACAATGGAAGACCCGTGGATTGCAACCGTATCAGAGGAAGACAATAATAAAGTGGTTGTTTATGGAGACCCAGTAGTAGTGAAAGAAAATGGTATTCCTACCGACGGAACATTCTACATACTGATGCCTCGTACTAACGGATTCTTCACTCTCGATGCTAAATTTAAGGCAGGCAACGCCATTGTGCTTACAGATGAGAAAGGTAAGGAGAAGCAGACTATAAAGGTTCAGAAGACCGAGAAGAAACCTATACAGTTCCGCTACCCTATATATGCGAACACAAAATACTATCTTTATAATGCCGGCGATGCCGATTCGTATGAACCGCTGAAAGTACATGGATTCAGTTTTGAACCGGCTTTCATAAACCAGCGCAACGATGCAAAGCCTATAGAGAGTGCAACGGCATATGCCAACGGATTTGCAGGAGCCCTTCCTTCTTTGACAAACGAGAAGGTTGCCGTAGACGACAATGTGAAATACAACATTACAGGTAATATCAACAATGGATATGGAGAAATTAATGATTATGCCGAGATTGACACGAAATACGGAATTGTAACTACCAAGAACAAGGGTACTGCCGGAGACGTGTTGTCAGAGGGCTCCTTCAAGGTCAACAACTTCAAAAATGACATTACATTGAAGAAGGAATACCTGAAGGTCTACGCCGAAGTAAGTTCTGCATACACCAACGGCGGTGAGAAAGTTAAGAAAGTTCCGTCATACGACCTTTATATCGGAGACATCCCAACCTACATAATGAAGAATGGATACACACCGAACGTGTTGGAGAATATCTCTACGACTAACTATCCGACACATATCCGCGCATTCTTCGGCGGATGGGAGAACGCCTCAAACCGTCCGTACATAAAGAACAACAAGATTAATGAAACCGACCTGTCGAAAATTGAGTTGCTCGTAGACAGTTGGAAGACATCTAAGATGGACTCTGTTGGAAGTAACGACCGAGTGATTGATAACTTCTCATACGGATCTTTCGGTACTCAGAACGCATCCTCAGAGACGGTGAACACTAAGTTTACTTATGACAAGGACGATGAGGATCAAACTTATAACGTACCTTGCCGTGGTACATACGTGCAATTTGAACCAAGCGAGAGTGGTACCATCGCTGTTTACATCATCCAGAACGGTATGGTAGCATACGACGGCGACCCAGACAACGCAAAGAAGAGCGGTATGAACAAGCTGAAGATAAATCCTGTATTCATCACTGACGAAACAGGAACTCCAGTAAAACTTGCCACTTGGACACATACAGTAGAAGGTGCTGGTACAGATGCCTATACTGAAGCAGTTATCAGATGCGACTACAACGATATCATCAGAGACTGTGGAAAGGTTACCTACGACTCTAAAGACCAGATAGAAGGTACTATACTTAAAAAAATAGGATACATTCCAGATGAAGACGGAAAGATAAAAGAGGGACTCGAGAAGGGAAAACAGCAGAAGATATACGATATAGCTAAAGTGCTCGACGAGAATGCAATTTCAGGATCTAATGGATATTCTGTTATCACCAAGGCATACACCCGCTACTCGTTCCGTGTGAAAGCCGGCAAGAGCTACTTCCTATTTATGAACGGCTCTAAACTTGGAAATGACGGATTCGCTTTCATGCCTGACGACTGGAAGGCAAACCGCACAGAAAAACATGTAGACACTGTTGTTCTTGACGAACTGGGCGATGCCACAAAGAATGCAGAGAGCAAGGACGAGTTCATCGGCAAGGAAGATACATTCGACAAGTATGACAAGACGGTGAACGTTAAGCTCTACCATACATTCAAGGCTAATCAGTGGACAGCACTCTCATTGCCGTTCAGCGTTAACGACAGTCAGATTCGAAAGGTGTTCGGCGACGACGCTTGGGTTATCAGTCTCGATCAGATTACTGACAAGGCTACAGTGAATAACGTGGAATATCAGAACGTGGCACAATTCCTGCAGCATAACTACCACTGGATTGTTGCCGGTAGACCATACTTCATCCGTCCGGGCAAGGACTTCAAGCAGACATTTGATGAAGATGAAAATGGCAGACAGTATATCAAGCTCGACAGCGTTACCTTTGAGCGTAACACATATACAGATGCCAATAAATATGACACCGGTTCAGGCTACATTCAGGCAAAGACGCTGACGCAGAACAACAAGGAAGTTTTTAACTTCAAGGCTATATATGCGCCTACTAAAATCGCTGCCGGCGACTACTTCATCGGAAGCACAACAGGTGGCGAGGCTAAGCTCTACCGCGCTACAAAGGACACCAACCTCAGTGGCTACCGTGCCTATATCGACAATAAGGGCAAGGCAAACGGTGCTCGTATCGGTTCGTTCGGCTTTGGCGACTTTGATGAAGAGGGCAATAAGGAAACGACAGGTATCGATGAGGTCTATGAGTTCTACGACAACGGCATGGGCAAGAAAATAGCAGGAAAGAAGGGCGTATTCTCCGTAGACGGAGTGAAGGTGGCTGAGAATGCTGCCGACATCGACCGCCTGCCTGCTGGAGTATATATCGTGAACGGACAGACTGTTGTTAAATAATTAAGGAACAAAAGAAAAATGAAAAAAAGCTATATAAAACCATTTATCGGAATCCAAGTCATCGAAACCTGCGAGTTAATGGTAGGAAGCGGTCCTACACCCTTAAAACCATCTACTGTAGTAGTCGGTGATATGGGTGGAACACAGACTCCAGAACAAGGAATTCTGGAAAGTGGCGGCGACGCATCTGAAGATGTTACGCCTACTTCAAAAAACCACATGTGGGATGATGATTGGGACTGACAACTATAAACAGCAAAGAAAATAAAGGCTGAATGTAAATAAGACGAAGCCGGGTGTATCTGAGGATTTTCCTCTTGATACACCCAGTTTTTTTTAGAGCCACCAACCTACAGTCACCTCCATCTCCCCCAAGGGGGAGAGTGCTGACCATCTTATAACTCTTAATAGTTAGTTCTTAGGTATCCTTTCCCTCCCCCCTTGGGGGAGCTGGAGGGGACTGGAGCTTGGGGGGGCTATAACATCTCCTTCAGCGCCTTGGCGAGCTGGTCAGGACAGCTGGTGTTCTTAAAGCCACAAGTAGTACCTTCAAGACGTTCAATAACTTTGTCGGCAGGCATACCCTCAACGAGTTTGCCGATACCCTTCAGATTGCCGTTGCAGCCGCCGATGAACGATACGCTGCTGATGGTATTGTCGTCGTTCAGCTCGATGTGGATAGAACGACTGCAAGTACCCTGTGTGGTGTAGTCAAATTTTTTCATAATGTATTATTGATGTTTTATATATTTAAAGTTTGGAATTTATTTTTCCCCTCCCCCGCCTCCCCTTCCTGGGGAGGAGCAGTTACCATTATAACTCATAAGATTGAAAGGCCGTAATCCATATAGCTCATAAGATAATAATGAAAAGATAATTTCATTATTACGGAGTTTAAAAGATTGTAGCAGATAAGAGTAACTGCTCCGCCCCCAGAGGGGGAGGCGGGGGAGGGGAAGAAAAAACGATTTATATATTCTTCTCGTAATATTCAATCATATTCTCTCCATATTCCGTTCTGTTCACGAGTTTCACGCAATGTGGCATGGCAGGAGCCTTCGTTCCGTCGTTTACAGATATGGAACCGGTCTCGATGCGAATCTCATCCCACAACCCGGCATCAATAAAGCTCTGCAGCGTCTTGGCACCGCCCTCAACGATAAGCGACTGTTTGCCTTCCCGATAAAGCCATTCGGCAATCTGCCGTGGAACATCAGCGTTGAAGTCCAAGCCATTGAAACACGGATTATTTCTGTCGATGACAATGCGCATCGGGTCATTCCCCACCCAATGGCGCACGTTAAGCTGAGGTTTGTCCCTTTCGTCCGTCACCCTCCCCACGAGGATAGCATCATATTCAGAGCGAAGCTTGTGGGCAAGCATCTGTGTAAAAGGCGTGGAGATAAGCGTAGGCTTGAAGTTATCGTCAAGAAAGCCATTAGCCGTCTTGCACCATTTCAGCAAGATATATGGCCGGTGATGAGTATGGAAGGTAAAGAAACGCTTGTTCAGTTCCTTACAAGCATCCACTATCCCCGATGCAGCCTGCGATTTACCGAAAGCAGAATTCTCTTCAAACACATCCACTTCAATTCCCGCCTCGCGCAGTTTTCTGATGCCATTGCCGTGAACCTTGGCAAAAGGGTCGATACTGCCCACCACACAGCGCTTCACGCCTTTGCGAATGATAAGGTCGGCACAAGGCGGTGTCTTGCCGTAGTGTGAACAGGGTTCAAGACTAACGTAAATCGTAGCCTCTTTAAGCAGAGGTTCATCCTGTGGCTTAACCGATGCAAAGGCATTCACCTCGGCATGTCCCTCGCCACAGCGCACATGGTAACCCTCGCCGATAATCCTGTCTTGGGCAACGATTACGGCGCCTACCATCGGATTAGGTTTGGCATTCTGCATACCGCCACGTGCAAGTTGCAGGCAGCGGCGCATGTATTTCTCGTCTGTTGTCATAGTTTTTTTTTAGTATGACGACTCGGAGAACTCGGAGAACTTGGAGAACTCGGAGAACTCAGAGCCTTCTTATAAAAAAAGGACAGGCGCCTGTTCCTTTCCGCCAGTCACCTGTCCCCAATTCAGTTATTCATAGAGGTCTAATCAATAAAACATGGCGGACATTCCGCCTCTTGAAGAGCGGTCGTCGTCATCGTTGTAGATGTTGTCGAGCTCAAACTCTTCCTCATTGTAACACTTACGAGTACGCTTCATAGTTATTCCTCCATAATGCCGCCTGTCTCATCCGGCGACGCTTTTGTTACACATTATACGGCGCTGAGACGAACACCGTTTTTTTAATTAGGAATTAGGAAAGAGGAATTAGGAATTAGGAAAGAGGAATGAAAACAATCTAATTAATTCAAGTTTCGGATTTATAATCTTCCCCTCCCCCGCCTCCCCCTCCGGGGGCGGAGCAGTTACCTTTAATTGCCATAACCTTACATATTTGTCATTACAAAATCTGTATCATTACAGAATTTACCAGTAAATATCTCAGTTTTTTTTCAGAAAGAGTAATTGCTCCGCCCCTGGCAAGGGGAGGCGGGGGAGGGGAAAAACTAAAACAGAAACTTCAGTCATTAATTATTCACATTCCTAATTCCTAATTTCTCTTTCCTCATTCCTCTTTCCTCATTCCTAATTCCTAATTCCTAACATACCGAGCTGCCCGGCTTCACTTCGCGGTCGATGCGTGTAACGCTCAAGCTGCCGTCGAAGTTCTCTGCACTGAGAATCATACCCTGGCTCTCAATGCCCATCAGCTTGCGCGGAGCGAAGTTGGCGATAAAGCAAACCTGCTTGCCGACTAGCTCCTCCGGCTTGTAGAACTTGGCGATACCGCTCACGATGGTGCGGTCGGTGCCGGAGCCGTCGTCGATAGTAAACTTCAGGAGCTTGTTAGCCTTCTTCACTTTCTCGCAGTTCTTTATAGTACCCACGCGGATGTCGAGTTTCTCAAAATCCTCAAAGCTAACCGTAGGCTTGATGTCCTTGGGTTTGTATGCGGCGGCAGCATTCTGCTTCTTAATCTCCTCCAGTTTGTCGAGCTGATGCTGAATCACGTCGTCCTCAATCTTCTCGAAGAGCAGTTCCGGTTCAGCAAGCTGATGACCCGGCTTGAGCAAGTCGGTAGTGCCCAGCTGTTCCCATTCAAAGCTGTCGATATTGAGCATCTTGCGCAGCTTAGCACTGCTGAACGGCAAGAACGGTTCGAAGGCGATGGCAAGGTTAGCCACGAGCTGCAGCGAGATATACAAGATAGTCTCCACACGCTTCGGATCAGTCTTCCAAACCTTCCATGGCTCGCAGTCAGCGATATATTTGTTGCCGATACGTGCAAGGTTCATAGCCTCCTTCTGAGCGTCGCGGAACTTAAACACGTTGAGCAGCTGCTCCACCTTAGCCTTGACGTCTTTAAACTCCTCAAGCGTCTGACGGTCGTAGTCAGAGAGTTCACCACATTCAGGCACCACACCGTTCCAGTATTTCTTTGTCAACTGCAATGCACGGTTCACGAAGTTGCCGTAAACGCCCACCAGTTCACTGTTGTTGCGCTCCTGGAAATCCTTCCATGTAAAGTTGTTGTCCTTAGTTTCCGGAGCATTAGCCGTCAATACATAGCGCAGTACATCCTGTTTTCCAGGGAAGTCCACGAGATATTCGTGCAGCCAGATAGCCCAGTTGCGTGAAGTGGAAATCTTGTCGTTCTCAAGGTTGAGGAACTCGTTAGCCGGCACATTGTCAGGCAGGATATAGTCGCCGTGCGCCTTCAGCATCGTAGGGAACACGATGCAGTGGAACACGATGTTATCCTTTCCTATAAAGTGGATAAGACGCGACGACGGGTCCTGCCACCACTTCTGCCACGTGCCCCATTTCTCAGGCTGCGCCTCGCAAAGCTCCTTAGTGTTAGAGATGTATCCGATAGGAGCATCAAACCATACGTAGAGCACCTTCCCCTCGGCACCCTCTACCGGAACCGGGATACCCCATTCGAGGTCGCGCGTCATTGCACGCGGCTGCAAATCCATGTCGAGCCATGACTTGCACTGTCCGTATACATTCGGGCGCCATTCCTTATGCTCCTCCAAGATCCACTTCTTCAGCCAGTCCTGCCATTTGTTAAGCGGCAGATACCAGTTCTTTGTGGCCTTCTTTATGAGTCCGTGTCCCGGGTTGTTCTTGTTCGTAGGGTTGATAAGCTCATCTGGCGAGAGCGTAGCGCCACACTTCTCGCATTGGTCGCCGTAAGCCCCTTCGGCTCCGCATCGCGGACAGGTGCCCACGATATTGCGGTCGGTAAGGAACTCCCCCGTAACCTCATCGCAGAACTGCTCCTCGGTCTTCTCTATCAGCTCGCCCTTGTCATAGAGCGTGCGGAAGAAGTCGGAAGCGAACTTGTGGTGAATCTTCGAAGTAGTGCGGCTGTAGATATCAAAAGAAATACCGAACTCCTCAAAGGATTTCTTGATCAAGTTATGGTAGCGGTCAACCACCTCCTGCACGGTGATACCCTCCTTGCGTGCACGGATAGTAACGGGCACGCCGTGCTCGTCGCTACCGCCGATAAACATCACCTCCTGTTTCTTCAGTCTCAAGTAGCGCACGTAGATATCGGCAGGCACATAGACACCGGCAAGGTGCCCGATGTGCACACCACCGTTGGCATACGGCAAGGCAGCCGTAACCGTAGTGCGCTTGAAATGCTTTTCTTCCATATATATAGTTGTATTTTATATTTTAAAATGTATAAAACTCTATTCAACTGCAAAGTTAATATTTTTTTCGCATTCATTATAAAAATATCGGCGATTATGTTTGTAAGTCATTATACAATAAGATAAATTTGCAAAACAAAATCATTTCACTACCAGATGACTTATAATGAAATATGCCACCGGCTTGCCGGCGTTTACGACGAGCGCGAGGCAAAGGCAATGTCGCGGGCGCTCATAGAAGACATGTTCGGATTTACTCTTGCCGACATACTTTGCGGAGAACTCGACCGCCTTACGGCAGCCGATAATCAGCGGCTTTCCGATGCCGTGGAGAGACTGGAAGAGATGGAACCGCTGCAGTATGTTACTGGCAAGGCTCCGTTTGCCGGCAGAACATTCCATGTAGAACCGGGAGTTCTCATCCCCCGTCCGGAAACGGAACAGCTATGCTCCCTCGTTGCCGGCGACATCAATGCCACGGCAAACAGTGGAACGGCGGCAGACAGCGGTTCCGACATCCTCGACATCGGAACCGGCAGCGGCTGTATTGCCATTACCCTCGCCCTCGACACCCGACTGTCGAGAGTAACGGCATGGGACATATCGAGCGACGCCCTTGCCATCGCCAAAGGAAATGCCGCAAGGCTCGGTGCAAAAGTTGACTTTAAGCTTCAGGATGCGCTCACTCCACCGGCAGACCTTGAGCTGTGGGATGCCATAGTGAGCAATCCGCCTTACATCTGCGACAGCGAGCGAAACGACATGTCGGAGAATGTGCTTGCCCATGAACCTCATCAGGCTCTCTTCGTGCCAGACAGCGACCCTCTTCTTTTCTACCGCAGCATTGCCCTATACGGAAAGAAGGCTCTAAAGCATGGCGGCAAACTTTATTTCGAGATAAACGAACGCTATGCCCGGGAAACTGAAGATATGCTCCGCGAAATGGGATACGACGAGGTGCATACTGAAAAAGATATTTTCGGAAAAAACAGGAATACTGTGGCAAGAAGAATTTAAATTTTAATAGCTGGGAGTTATCCCATAACTCTCATAACTCCCATAACTCCCAGTACTCCCAGAACTCCCAGAACTCTTAGACCTCCCAGAAAAAAATGCAGAAAAAAGAAATAACAGAACAAGAAGCGCAGCGAAAGCTTGAAGCGCTATGCTCAAGAGCAGAACACTGCTCCTTTGAGATGATTACAAAGATGGAACGATGGGGTATCGGCGAAGATGCCCGGCAACGCATCGTTGCAGCCCTCGTAAAAGGCAGATACATCGACGACGAACGCTATGCCCGCGCTTTTGCCAACGACAAGATACGTTACAACAAATGGGGAAAGCGAAAAGTAGACCAGGCTCTCTACATGAAACATATCAGTGAAGACGTGCGCCACCGCGTTCTCGATGATTTCGACGATTCGGAACTAAAGGAGTCGCTCCGCCCGCTGCTCCTCGCCAAAATGAAGTCGACTAAGGCAAAGAGCGACTACGAGCTTTCATGCAAGCTGATACGCTTTGCCTTGGGAAGAGGATTCGGCATCGAGGAAACAAGAGAATGCCTTGAAGACATCATCAAGAACCCCGATGCCGAAGATGATTACGAATTTTAACCCACATTGCAGCCGCCTTTGACGAAAATCTTAAAGATTTCTAACGAA